>ERZ650918.3267-NODE-3267-length-9904-cov-2.697736_pt1 | contig 9904 bp, 3 predicted proteins | sample MGYA00514758_ERZ650918 | MGnify/ENA metagenome assembly ERZ650918 | reverse complement strand
GGCTGGCGGACTGCGCCGTTGCCGAAAGCAAATTTGAAAAGGGCGAAAACATCACCAAGCGTATACTTGCGCTGATCCCGCAGGTGAGCGAGATCCAGCAAAAGGGAACGCCGGATATAGAGTTTGCCGTGAACGGGCTGCTGGCGCGCTGCCAGCTGTCCAAGGGGCAGGCGGCAGATGCCCGCCGCACGATCGAAACGCTGCGTGCCCGGTTTGAAGCGCAAGGGCTGACCCGCTTTTTGCCGAATATGGACGCGATGCTCTGCCGGATGGCCCTGCACTGTGACGATCAGGACAGTGCCGACGAGTGGTACCGCACAAAAGCGCCCCGCGACCCCATGCACCTGAACGTAATGAAGCGGTATCAATACCTGACGCAGGCCATGGTTGAAATTGCGCAGAACCGCCCGGACGCCGCCCTGCTGACGCTTTCGCCGCTGGAACGCTACATACAGGGCTGCGGGCGGCATATTGACGGCATCCACCTGAACATTCTGTGCGCCCTTGCCCTGTATCGGAAAAAGGACAACGCATGGCGGGCGCGGCTTACGGCCGCGCTGGATACGGCGGCAGAGTACAGCTTTATCACGCCCGTCAGCGTGTACAGCGCCGCCGTGCTGCCCCTTTTGGAAAAGCTGAACCGGAACGATGATACAAAATGGTACAAGCGCCTTATGGCCGCCGTGCGGACACAGGCGACCTATTATCCGCGCTTTCTTGCCCCGCGCACGAGGGTGGCGAAGGAGCTTACCCCTACGGAATTACAGATACTACGCTTGATTTGCGCGGACAAAAGCAATGCCGAGATCGCGCAGATCATGGACGTGAAGCTGCCCACGGTAAAGACCCATGTGAGCCATGTTTTAGAAAAACTGGATGTAAAGCGGCGCAGCGAAGCCAAAACCGCAGCCAAAAAGCTGTGGCTTATTTCCGACCACTGATGCCAAACGGAGGAAAACCTGATGAAAAAACGTGTATTGAGCCTGTTTCTGGCGATCACCCTCTGCCTGACCCTGACCCCCACCGGGGCGCTGGCAACAGATGTACAGCCGCCGGAACAGACGGTCGTTGCAACGCAGGAGACGGAAACCCCGACACCTGCGCCGCAAAAAGAGGAACCGACCGCCCCTGCGGAAAACGGCGCGGATGAGAATGCCTCGCCCGCAAGCCCCGATGAAAAACCGACAGAGAATACGCCTGCGGCTCCCGAAAAGAATCCCGCAGACGAAGAACCCGGCAAAGAACCCGCTGCTGCAACGAGGAGAGACGAATCGAAAGCAGACGGCAGCCCGTCTGACGACGATGCGGCCAAGGTTCAGAACCAGCTTGTCATGGCCGCTGCCGCCGGGCCGGACGAACCGACCATGATGGGGCAAAACAACCTCCTTGCCCCTGCCGATGAAGGGCAAACACCCGCAAACGCACAGAACAGCGAAGGCGGCGGGATCTATGTAGCCCCCGGAAGCCCGACAGAAGGGGGCGGCGGCATATATATCCCCGGAGAGGACACGCGGACGGAGATTTGGTGCGTCAGCAAGCCCGATTCCATTGGCCGCGGCTATGACGGCACGACGGACGGCGGCACGATTCCAATCAACTTGACGTTTACAGACGGCACAAATGAAATCAAACTCAAAGAAGGAACGGGCTTTACCGCAACAAAGACGTTCGATTCCGCGGACGCGGGATGGCATACCGTCACTGTGGAAATCGCGCTGATCGGCGAAGCCGCGGTAAAGTACAAGCTCAAGGCGGGCGAAGAAAAATTTGAGATTGGCGGCAACATCAACAAGGCCTATCCCGATCTGACCGTAACTCTTTCCAAGACGGCTTGCACGGCGGGCGAAACGCTTCTTCCGCTGCTGTCTGTCGAGGGTGCTCCGGAAGACGCCGAGGTGACATATTATTATCTGGCTTCCGAGTTCAAAAGCTGGGCGGGCTCTTCTGACGTAGAGGGCAGCGAAGTCATGCCCAAGATTGACGAAAACACCGCAATCAGCGTCCCCGGCACATATTACGTCTATGCCAAGACCGGCGGAACCAAGAACTACGAAGAGGAACGGTCAACAACTGCGGAACTCACAGTCAACGAGGCTGTCGTTGAGGCTGCCTCGGTAACAAAAGCCGATGGCACGGTTAGCGGTACATACAAAACTCTCCCTGCGGCACTGGACGCGGCGCAGGACGGCGACACCGTCAAGCTGCTGGCAGACCATACGACAAATTGGAGCGACGTCGAAGCGAGCGAGTATGCCACCTTGGCTGTCGTCAGGAAAACCTTGACGCTCGACCTGAACGGCATGACGGTGGATTATCTCACTGTGGGCGATGTGGTTCCTGACGAGGCAGGCGGAATCATTGATTCCTACGACGGCAACCTGACCGTCGTAGATAACATTCAAGGGGGCAGCTGCGGCAAAATCAAAGACCTCGAATTTGTACAAGGTTCCCTGGCGATTCAGGGCGGCCAGATTGGAGGTTCACTTACCTGCGACAGGAACAGCGGCACTGTAACCATCAGCGGCGGCACGGTATGTAACGTCACAGTAGGCGATGGCGCAACCGTTACCGTCACCGGCGGCACAGGGCACGCGGGCACATGGTACAACGATGGTACGCTGAACATCACAGACGGTACGTTCGGTAATGTAAAATTCCTTAATAACGGTGGAACCATCGCCATCAGCGGCGGCACGTTTGGTACAATTACGAACATCAACGGAAGCGGTTCAATCCCACTCATGCCCCTGCTGGCAGATAACTATGCCTTTTACCAAGGCGACAACGCGCAGAACAGCACTGAAAAAACGCTGACCAATGTAACGGTCAGGCCCCACACCCACAACTTTGAAAACGGCAAGTGTGACTGCGGCGTGGCAGCAATCGTCGTTGACAATAACAACAGTTGCTACAACACGTTACAGGCCGCTTTGGATGCAGCGGCGGATGACGCTTCTATCACGTCGGTAACGCTGGGACAGGATTTGACCGAGGATGTCATGTTCAGCGGGTCGGCGGCTGGGTCGCTCACGCTGAACATGAACGGTCACAAGCTGGAAACAGAAGCAGGCGTTCCCCTGATCGTCGCCGGCGCCACACTGCGCATCGAGGGCGCGGGCGAGATCAACCAGAACACCGCTTCCAACGCGACCGCCTTCCCTGCCATCTCGCTCACCGGCGGCAAGCTGGTGATTACAGGCGACCTCTCCGCGCAGGGCGGCTATGACAGCAGCAACAGCCGCAAGCCCGCGATCTATGCCACGGGCGGCGAGCTGGATTTGCAGGGCAACGTATCCTTGAACGGTGGTCTGACGATACTCGACAAAGCGAGGCTGACCAATCTTCTGACAAAAGGCACGTTCTACGTTGACGCTTCTGAAACCGGTAATGCCATTGCCATCACGGACAGCGAAGTCCCCGGCGCTGAAGTCTACAAAAAGGCACTTGATCTGCTAGCCAAGGATCATGCCTTCTATAGGGCGGATGGCAGTCTTGCGGACGCCGGTGGTTTTAAACTCAGAACTGGAACATACACGATCAAGTCGCATACATGCAACTACACCCAGGACGAAGCGCATGGCATTGCCTACTGCAAATGCGGCAGAAGCCACGCACACAGAGACTTGAGCGAAGAAAAGTCGGTGCTGGTAAACGGCATCTGCCCCATCTGCGGCTACCATTGCCCGCACAAAAATATAGGCGATGACGGCGTTTGCAAGGACTGCAACGCAAAAATGGTTGCCAAGGTAACGGTCGGCGAAACGACCACCTACACGGCCGACCTCGCCGATGCGTTGAACAAGGCCGCCAACGGCACGACCATTACACTGCTGGCAAACACGATGCTGCCCAGCGATACATATGTCAGCAAGACCCTCACGCTGGATTTGGACGGACACAGTCTGAGCGGATACAGCTTGAATGTCGGCGGTCTTACGGCCACGAGCCAGGTTCGCACCGGTAAACTGACGGTCATTGACAGCAGCGGCGGCAACGGCGCGGTGGGAGTGACCGTGCGGGACGGCGGTACACTGGTATTTGATCCGAAGAATGACAGCACCACCCTGCTCCAGCTGGAGGTTTGGGGCGGCAAAGTCGAGCTGCACGGCGGAAAGATTTTGAGAAGCGGTCTGCGGCTGAATAACGGCATCACATTGGACAATCTGCTTCCCCAGAAAGCGGGGCTTGCTTACTACTGTGACGACACGCAGCTCACGCAGGAGGAAGCCGCTTCCCAGACCTGCGACCTGGTGGTAAAGTCGTGCAGCCACGGCGGCGCGGAAGGCTTTGACAAAAACGCCACTGCCTGCCCCTACTGCAACGCGCCCGCGGTGGCTGAAACAACCTTGAACAACCGCCTGCAGCGGAGATTTGCTGATTTGCAAACGGCCCTTGACGCAGACAGAGACGGCGGCGCAAAACTCACGCTGCTGGCCGACGTGACAGGCGATTATACCATCAACGGCACGCAGAACACGGGACTTGAACTGAACGGCCATTCCATCAAGGGCACAGTGACGGTCAAGGCGGCTACGGGCAACAATACCACCACTTTCAGCAACACACAAAACACCACCACAGCCAGCATTGATGCGGTCGTTGCCTACAAGGGTGCAAAACTTGGCGGGTCGAAATATCCTGCCGTGATCGGCACATTGACGTTGGCAGAGGGCGCGACGTGGAAAACGATTCTGAATGACACAGCACTTGGATACAAGGTGTTCAACGCGGATGGCACCCACAAGTGGTATGCTCGGGATGATGTCAAAGGCTCGCAGTTGAACAATGTTATCATCAATAGACTGCCCATCACCACCAAGACCTTGAATCTGAAGGTCGATGGCAAGAACCTGACCGGTAACTCGCCGAAGGTGGAGCGCGGCACGACCGTCCAGCTCTGCGCCAGCTGCAATACAAGTGGTGCGGATGTATACATCTACACCGGGAAGATCGATGGAAACAACGTGCCCACATACAGCCAGAAGAAAGCTGAATATAAAAAGATTGGCAGCAACTGGTACTACGTTGTAGACCTCGACGCTAACACAATCGGAACCTACGACATTTATTTCACCGCCACCAAGGACGGCTATTCGGTGACGAGCAGCCACAAAAAGCTGACCGTCACCAAGGCCACCATCCCTGCCAGCGTGATCACCGCGCCTGCAGCAAACGCCTTGACCTACAACGGCAATGAGCAGGTGCTCGTCAAGGCGGGCAGCGTGGGCGCGGAGTACGGCGAGATGCAGTACCGTCTGGGCACGAGCGGCAGCTTCAGTACTGCCATTCCCACCGCCACCGATGCCGGAACGTACACGGTCTATTACAAAGTTGTAGGCGCTGAGGGCTACAATGACACCACTGCTAAGTCCATAGAAGTAACCATCAGCCCGGTAAAGATCAAAGGCATCGGCAACGTCGCTTCCGTCTCCAAGACCTACGACGGCAGCGCAAGCGTTACGCTTCCCAAGACCAATCTGGCGTTCCTCGACGCTGCGGGTAGCACGATTTCCCTCCCCGAGAGCGCTTATACGATCACGGACGCCCGCTTTACCACGCGGCAGGATGACTCTATCTATGAGGATTCGCCGAACGCCGGCACGAAAGAGGCCATTTCCTTCACCCTGACACTCACAGATTCCAACTACGTGTTCGAGGGCGAGGCTGCAAACGCCAGATCGGCCAACTTCAATTTCACCACCAATGATGACCGCTTTCAGATCAATCAGGCCACAGTGACCCCGGCTGAGATCACGCTGTTTGTTTACAACGACATGGCAAAGACCTACACGCTCAATCTGGCCACGCACCTGCCGGAGCTGACTCAGGGCTGCGAATACGGCGAAATCCAGTATCAAGAGTGCACTTACAATTTTACGGATAGAACCTACCTCGACAGTAAGAACGGTATGTCCGTGTCAAACGAGGGCGTTCTGACTCTGCCCATCGTGGCCGCGCACTCCGCAGTTGCTAACAAGCAAATCGGCACGATAACCGCCCCGGTTGTAACCGCGAACTATCAGCAGTTTGAGCTGACCATCAAGGTCGTTATTGGCGAGAAAATCACGCCCGTAAGGTCAGAAGACTTCAAAATCAGCGCGACGGGCATCACCTACCGCCAGACATTGGAAAACAGCACGCTCACCGTCAAGGGCACGATGAAAGACCCCACCACACAAGAAGAGGTCAAGGGCACCTTCGCGTGGAAGAATAAATACGACTTACCCATTAACACCGGCGATGTGTACTTCGATTGGACATTCACCCCGGACGAATCCTACGGCGGCATTTACGCAGCCGTAACTGACATCGTGAAAGTCCCCGTCGCCCCCAAGTCCATCGAGGGCGCAACCATCACGCTGGAAAAAGACGAATTCGCGTACAACGCGGCGGAACAATCGCCGAAGATCACCGGCGTGACGCTGGAGAACTGGGATGAAACAAGAATCACCTATGTCATCAAAAGCGGCGACAAGGCCACCGATGTCAGCGACAGAATCACCCTGACGATCGAAGGTACCGGCAACTACACCGGAACTGCCACAGTAGAGTGGAAAATCATCCCTGCGAAATTGACCGTCAGCGTTCCAAGCGTCACAAAGGAGTATGACGGAACCACCAACGCAACGGTGACGCCGACCTTTAACGGACTGCAAGGCGGGGAAAACCTCACCGCAGCGGATTACAGCGTCACGGCTGATTTCGACAACGCCAACGTGGGGTACAATAAGACCGTTACCGGCAAGGTGACACTGAACCAAAAAGATACAGCAAAAAACTATCTGCTGAACGATGGAAATTTCAGAACTGAAGACGGCACCATTACCAAGGCTGCTGCCCCCAAAGTGCAGCCCGTTGAGCTGACCATCTACAATGGTCTGCACAAGACCTATTCCATTGACCTCTCAACGCTGCTGCCGAAGCTGACTGCTCCCTGTGACTACGGCACGATCACCTATGACAAGAAGGTTTATACCAATCTGGGCGTTGGCTCCTTTATTACCCTTGTAAACGGCAAGACCGGTGGGCTGACACTGGAAGCAAACAGAAGCGGCACGGACGAAGGACAATTCGGCACGATTACGGTTACAATCTCCACGAGCAACTATCAGGACATCACTCTGACTGTCAAGGTCAGCGCGGTGAACCAAATCAAACCCGTGCCGGACGGCACAATCACCGCAAGCGAGATTACCTATGGTCAGGCGCTGAACGACAGCAGCATCACTGGCAAGATGAAAGACCCCAACACCGGCGCAACCGTCAGCGGTACATTTACATGGGACGCACCTGCCGTGAATCCCAACGCGGGCAGCCATGATGCCAAGTGGACATTCACCCCCAATAAGTCCTACGGTGGAAAATACACGACGTACACCGACACTGCAACCGTTAAGGTCAGCCCCAAGGCGGTTACGGTTTCGGGTATCACCGCAAAAGACAAAGTCTATGACGGCAAAACCAATGCAACACTGGATTGCAGCAATGCAAAGCTTGACGGCGTTCTGGAAAATGATACCTTGACCGTTACTGCCACAGGCACGTTTGAAAGCGCTAATGCCGGTAAGCAGAAAGTCAAGATTTCCGGCTTGGAGTTGAGCGGCGATTCTGCCGCCAACTATGTACCGTCTACCGAGAACAACCAGACCGAAACCACGGCGACCATCACCGCCAAGGAAGTCACCGTCACCCCGGACAACAAGTCCAAGGTATATGAGGAAAAAGACCCCGAACTGACTTACAAAGTCAGTGGTGTACTGGACGGTGAAACGCTGGAAGGTATCACGCTGGCTCGTGCTAAGGGCGAGAATGCCGGCAAGTATGCCATCACCGCCACCGCTGATGTGAGCGCAAACCCGAACTACGATGTGACGTTTGCCGAGGGGACGTTTACCATCGAGCCGAAGTCTATCAAGGGCGCAACCGTTGTGCTGGGCAAGGGTCTTGCCGCCAACGGCGCGGAACAGACCCAAACGGTGGAGAAAGTCCTGCTGGGCGATAAAGAAATCCCTGCTGACTCCTACACTGTGACGGGCAACACCGCCACCGCCCACGGCATATACACACTGACCATCACCGCCAAGGGCAACTATACCGATTCTATTGCATGGACCTATGTGATTGCCCCCTCTAAGGCTGAGGATGCCCCCGGCGAGAATATTGCAATCGGCAGCGGCAAGGTGAAAGTGGTTGTCCTGCCTGAGGGCGCTGTACCGTCCGTCGGTCTGCTGACTGACAAAGCAGAATTGCTTGCCATGCTGGTGAACAGCGGCGACATTACCGCCGATGAACTGGTGCAGATTGCCAACGGCGCAAGTGTGGACATTGTGCTGACCGTGAAAGAAGCCAATGTTCCCGATGAAGTAAAAACGGCGATGGCACAGGCTACCAAGGGCTACACCATCGGGCAGTATCTTGACATCAGTCTGTTCAAGTACATGACCGTGAATGGTAAACGGCAGCCCGGTGTTGCCCTGCACACGACCACGAACGCATTGACGATTTCTGTTGTGGTGCAGGACGCGCACATCAATACGAACAGCGCGGTCAACCGCACCTACTGCATTGTACGCAACCATGAAGGTACGATTACTGTGCTGGATGCCGCGTTTGACGCAACCAGCAAGACGCTGACCTTTAAGACCGACCGCTTCTCTGTCTATGCGATTGCCTATAAGGACACCGCCGTGCCGAGCAGCAGCAGCAAACCGAGCAGCAACAACAGTTCGAACGACAGTGAAACCAAGAAGAACGAAGTTGCTCCCACACCGGCACCCACACCGGCCCCCACCCCGGCAAGCACTTCAAAGCCGTCCACCATAACGGCAATGCCGCAAACGGGCGATACCTCCAATCCCACGCTGTACGTCGTGCTTCTGGTGGTATCCATGCTCGGACTTGCAGTTGTATTTGTCTGCAAGAGAAGAAACAATAAGTAATCGGTTATAAAGACAATTACAGATTGTTTTTGGTCCGACAGCCATAACGGCTGTCGGACCTTTTTTTGCGTTCGCTTAATGTAAGATGCGCAGCCGTAATTCTTACCCGACCCGCGCGCCTCCGAATTTTGAGGTCTATTCAATGAAACCCAAAATTCAGGAGGTTTACGATGGCAAAGAAAAATAAGCTATGGTTTAGTGGTGAGAACGCGCAACTGGCTGCACGCTTTACAAAGTTCATGACCAAGGTGTTGTATGCCCGGCGCGCTTCTTACATTCGTGCACTGATGGTTAAGGCAAAGCATGAGATTTCCATTGAGGAATGCCGTGACGAGGTAGACACAGTGTATAGACGCCTGATGAACCCGATTGAGGAAAGCGTCGAGTCCAAGCTGATGTGGGAAGGAATCAAAAAGTACCTGCACAAGCTGACGCCGAAAGAGTGCGAGGTTATGATTTCCTTATATGTAGATCATCTTTCCGTGCGGGAGACCGCAGCCAAGTTGAAGGTAGATGATAGTACCGTAAGCACGCATCACAAGAATGCCCGCGACAAGATTCGCAATGCGATGGAGGGATAATACACTATGGAAGGTTTCAAGGATTTGCTTCTGCGCGCAAAGCGCGGTGATGAGGACGCTGTGGAAAAGTTGTTTGTTCGGTATGAATCGCTCCTGAACAAATGCAGCCGCGTGAACGGTCGCGTGGATGAAGATCTCTATCAGGTCTTGCTGATTGAGTTCTGGAGAGCAATTTCAGAATTCAAGGTCTAAGCATTTTGGGCGGTGGAGCTTGTTCTCCACCGCTTTTTTGCACCATTCCAAAAGAATTGCGCTTTGGTTATTGCTAACCAGCAAGTGACGCAGAGATGACGGAGGCAGGATGAATTGAGGGAGACAATGCCTCACACGTAGTCTTTGACACCGAATATCAGCCAGTACACATATGAGGACGGAAAATATGGC
>ERZ650918.3262-NODE-3262-length-9919-cov-4.584246_pt1 | contig 9919 bp, 9 predicted proteins | sample MGYA00514758_ERZ650918 | MGnify/ENA metagenome assembly ERZ650918 | reverse complement strand
TATCTTTGCAGTATCAGAATTGAATTAATTAGTCATAATTTTATTACGTAGCCACATTTAAGTAAAAATGAAATAGAATCCCGCCGAAGCGATTTCGTCGGGATTTTGTTTTTAAATGATATTTTATAATCCCAACAAGACCAAGATATGTATACGCAGGTTTATTTCAACATAAAAAAAACGAGTTAATTCCTCTATGGAACCACCCGCCTCACATCAGAAAAGCCTTAAAGGCTTTTCTTTTCCTTACCTCTTTTTTCCTGAAAACTAATCTTCTTTTTACCCTAAAACTTCTTACCTATTGCTATCCTTTTACCTTCTATTAAAAACTTTCCTATTGAACTAAAAACTTTAATACCTTAAATTTATTGTCTAATCTAATACCTTCATATTTTCTTTTACCTTATAAACTAATAGCAATTTCCCAACTGCACTGCAAAGGTACGAATAATTTCCGTGTGCGCAAACGGTTTTATATTTAATAACATTTCATTAGACTATAAATCTTTCACATCGCTCAGTGCAACTAGCTTATTTACAATAGCATAGATAGTCAGACCGGCAGCACTGTGTATTTGCAATTTTTTGCTAATATTTCTCCTGTGAGTGATGACTGTGTGAATGGACAAAAACAGTTTTTCCGCAATTTCCTTATTCGTCATTCCTTTCACCACACAGATTACAATTTCTCTCTCCCGTTGGCTGAGTGCATCCTGACTATCAGTTTCTTCTTCCTCAGAAGCCATATTCAGCAAACCTGCAATCTTCTTGGAAAGAATTTCCAAGTCATCAAAGATAGAAATAGACTCATCGTACTTGCTCAACAAAGAAGCGTCTACAAAGGAAGTAACCAAAGCTATCACACGTATTCTTTTGCCGGATGTTTCTTCCCGGAACTTACCCACATCAAAATAATCACCGAAAGCCGGATTGACAATCAGCATATCAGGATACTGCGTCCGGACACAATCATTTAACGCCTCAACAGAAAGCAATTCAATGGGCTGTACTTTTACATTAGAAAGACGTTTCAAAGCGGCAGTCAATCCGCCACGAATAATCACAGATGTTTCGGCAATCGCAATTCGGATAACTTCATTATTTTTCATTTTCTCTAATCCTCCTTTCCAAGTTCAGAATAGCAGGAACAAAAATATAATCTTCTACCTTACAATGAGATTCCAAACCGGCCTCGCAAGCATAAATATCGAAAAGAGCGGCATTTAAAAGATTCTCATTGGCCTTGGCAGGACAATATTTAATAATAATATTCTTCAGTTCCGTCAACTTCTCTCCTACCTGGTCATGATGCTTGGAGAATGTACTGATTTGATAATTCTTCGGAGCATTCCCCGCAATCAACGCATCGACATACTTGAATACGGTTTTCTCTTCATAATCCATGTGCTTACGTACTTCACGTGTATATTCGTCGAAAAACCTCAGAATAAGAAAAGCGACGTCATCCTGTGAGCAGTCGATAGCCTCAATCAGCTTACGCCGTATGGCAGGAAGAGAAAAATCAAGGAAGTAACTATGCGCTTGTCGCAGGTAGTCTATCAATCCCGGTATGGAAATATTATCCTTATCACCATTCAACCGTGAAAAGCCTTCAGCTATGAAATTGACCACAATTAAAAAAGTCTGGCAGTCTACTCCGTTCTGTTCACAGACCTCTTTTACTGTTTTATCTCCGAAACCTAATGACAGCCCGAAGCGGCTCATCACTTGCAATAAAGAATAGTCATCGCTGATAAGATCAATCATCTTGTCAGTTGATTTATATTTTTGTAAATTATCCATCGATACCTACTTTATATTAGAGACTGCAAAGAAACGGAATATTTCACGGATATACAATCATCATTTATAGGTATTTTGATTCTTTACAAATTGCTAAATACCAATTATATGCTACTATTTTGTGTCCCAAGTATAGGCGAGCATCTCTTTTTTTTAGTAATTTTGTCGCTATCAATTTGTAATTAATAACTCGTAATAATTAATAAAATGGCAAACGAACTCGAATTGAAATACGGCTGCAACCCTAACCAAAAGCCTGCCCGTATCTTCATGAAAGAAGGCGAACTCCCTATCGAAGTACTAAACGGACGTCCCGGTTACATCAATCTGCTAGATGCATTCAACAGTTGGCAGTTAGTAAAAGAACTGAAAGAAGCTACCGGACTACCGGCTGCCGCTTCCTTCAAGCATGTCAGTCCGGCCGGCGCTGCCGTTGCAGTGGAAATGAGCGATACACTGAAAAAGATTTATTTCGTGGATGACGTGAAACTGTCGCCATTGGCAACAGCATACGCACGTGCACGTGGCGCAGACCGAATGTCGTCTTACGGGGATTTTATCGCATTGTCCGATACTTGTGATGAAGAAACAGCACGTATCATCAACCGTGAAGTGTCTGACGGTGTTATTGCACCGGATTATACTCCCGAAGCCTTGGAAATTCTGAAGAATAAAAGAAAAGGCACCTATAATGTTATCAAGATGAATCCTGCTTATCGTCCTGCTCCTATCGAACACAAAGATGTTTTCGGCGTGACTTTCGAACAGGGAAGAAACGAACTGAAAATTGATGAAAGTCTTCTGAAAGAGATGCCCACAGCCAACAAAGAAATTCCGGCTGATGCCAAACGTGATTTGATTATTGCCTTAATCACTTTGAAATATACGCAGTCCAACTCCGTTTGCTATGCAAAAGACGGACAGGCAATCGGTATCGGCGCAGGTCAGCAATCCCGTATTCATTGCACGCGTCTGGCGGGCAACAAAGCTGATATCTGGTATTTACGCCAACACCCGAAAGTGATGAACCTGCCATGGATTGACAAAATCCGTCGTGCCGACCGTGACAATACCATCGACGTATACATCTCAGAAGACCATGAAGACGTATTGGCAGACGGTATTTGGCAACAGTTCTTTACTGAAAAGCCGGAAGTCCTGACTCGCGAAGAAAAACGCGCCTGGTTGGATACCATGACTGGGGTAGCTTTAGGCTCGGATGCTTTCTTCCCGTTTGGAGATAATATAGAGAGAGCACACAAAAGCGGTGTCAGTTACATTGCGCAACCGGGCGGTTCTGTTCGTGACGACCATGTTATCAGTACTTGCGACAAGTATAATATGGCAATGGCATTCACGGGTATCCGCTTGTTCCACCATTAAAAAAGCATCCCCTATAAAAGTGAAGATTTACAGTTGTTAATCCCAACTTTTACCAATGTTAAAGTTAACTTCTTATTTTACATATCCCCATTTATAATGAGTATGAAACAATTATTCCATTATAAATGGGGATTTCCTATTTCTAAAGGACACCCTATCTTTGCGGCATTACATTTAAAACAAAATCAAGATGAATAAAATTGGAGTATTTTACGGTTCCACTACCGGAACAACAGAAGACCTTGCCCGTCGAATTACAGAGAAATTGGATGTTTCTTCGGAACATGTATTTGATGTATCCAAACTTACAGAAGCATTAGTAAATGAATATGATGTGTTAGTACTTGGTTCTTCCACATGGGGAGCAGGCGAACTTCAGGACGACTGGTATGACGGTGTGAAAGTTTTAAAGAAATGTGATTTGTCTCACAAATATGTAGCCTTGTTCGGTTGCGGTGATTCGGATTCTTATGCAGATACATTCTGTGACGCAATAGGAATTCTTTATGAAGATTTGAAAGATACCCGTTGCAAGTTCTGCGGTTCGGTAGATACGGCAGGATATACGTTCGACGCTTCCATCGCTGTTGTGGACGGTAAGTTCGCAGGGCTTCCGCTTGATGAAGTTAACGAAGACAACCTGACAGACGAGCGTATCAGTGCATGGGCTGAACAAGTGAAACAAGAAATCAGTTAACTTTACCTTTATATATTAAAGAATACTTTGCATCATGGCTACTGAAAGAATCATTCCCGGTGAAATCAGGATTTTCCTTAATCACATTTATGAGTTTAAGAAAGGCGTACGCAATATGGTACTTTATACAATGAGCAGAGAGCACGAAGAGTTTGCCATCCGCCGGTTGAAAAATCAAAAAATCAGTTATATGATACAAGAAGTAGGTACCAATAAAATCAACCTATTTTTTGGAAAGCCCGAATGTATGGAAGCTATGCGGCATATCATCATTCGCCCTTTGAATCAGCTGACCGCCGAAGAAGATTTTATTTTGGGAGCCATGCTGGGATATGACCTTTGCCAGCAATGCAAACGGTATTGCAGTAAAAAAGAAGGTATAAAGATTGCAGTGTAAGCGATAACCTTAACATAAGTTTAGCTTTGTTTGTATGTGGTTTGTCTTGAGTGGAATCGTTTCTTTAAAAAAACAGGTATCCATCAGAACATTTTCCAATGGAAACTTGTTATACAAGAAACGATTCCCTCAATTACAACCAAATCAAACATTGCAATGAAGCAACAACAAGAACAACTCACCGCCTACACACTGGCCGGTATTTTCACCCTTTCGTTACGACTTATTGTCGGCTGGACTTATTTTTCAGCCTTTTGGCGAAGACTTGTCCTCGAAAACAAACTCATCCCGGATTCTGCCGGATACATCGGAGAAAAGTTTAATCACTTCCTTCCTAACTCACTAGGAATCAAACCTATCATTGAATATCTTGTCAGCACTCCCGATTTACTTTGGTGGGCAATGATCATCTTCACCATCGTCGAAGGTATAGTCGGATTATTGTATATGTTCGGCTTCTTTACAAGATTGATGAGCATTGGTGTATTCAGCCTTGCATTCGGCATCCTGTTAGGCTCCGGCTGGTTGGGAACTACCTGTCTCGATGAATGGCAAATAGGTATTTTAGGCGTATCGGCGGGATTTACTATCTTCCTTTCCGGTGGCGGCAAATATTCTTTGGATTATCTGTTACAATCCAAGTTGCCCAAAAACAAATGGTTGGTATGGATCACTTCCGGTGAACTTCCGTTGTCTATCAAACGATTTAGTAAAGTGGCAATCAGCGGTGCAGTCGTATTGTTCATACTTGCGCTATACACCAATCAGGCTTTTCATAATGGTGTATGGGGGCCGTTACATAACAAATCCGTAAAACCCAAAATCGAACTCTCGGATGCAAAGATTGATAATGGGACTCTCTCCTTTAAAGTATATCGTGTAGAAGGTGCCGACGTATACGGTTCTTTCCTTATAGGTATTACGCTAAAAGATGCCAATGCCAAAGTCGTGATTCAAAAGAATGGAGAAGAACTGTCACAATTCCCGCTTACCGATATAAAGAATGATTATGTAGCCAAAGTGGCTCCGGGCAAGCACAGTCTTATTATTCCACTAGGCAGCAAAGCAACTCTAAACATCACAGACAATGTGCTGAAGAACTTGCCTGAAGGTCAGTATGAACTAATTTTGACTGACATCAGTGGAACTGTATGGAAGCAAGATATGATTGTCAACTAAATCAAAACAAACGATTTTAATAATAGAACGGCGCATATTAGATGAAAATAGCAGACTAATATGTGCCGTTATTCATTGTATGAACTTCCTTTTATATTCAATTCAACAGCTTTCCTCATAGTTCTGAAGGCTATCTTTTTGATTTAGAATGAATTTATATATTCTTTGCAACTCTAAATATCGTCTTATACCCTTCAGACCATTTTTTATCGGACAACCAATCCAAAAAGTTCAAGTCATGATTGTGTTTCTCAAAAACATATACAGTCAAGTTTGTTTTATTACATACATCGAACCGTGCTTGCAAATCCAACACACTTTCTACAGGAACATTAGCATCATCTTTCCCATGAAACACATATATAGGAATATTTATTCTTAAAAGTCTAGTCTTGTTAGGTTCCAGACAGAAATGCTCCTTAAACCATTGAGGCATAACATTAAAGTAGTTACTTTTTATCCATGCCCAATTATTTTCTGTTACACATTTCATTAAATAATCATGAAAAGGAGCTCGCATTCTCCTAATGTCACGAATATCAATAAGACTATCTTTTACAACATCCAACGATTCGAACGGTGCATTCTGAAATAGCTGTGATTTACAGGCAAGCACTTGTTTATCCGTATTCTCATATTCTTCGAAACTAATTGCCTTATCCCCATTCCGGTCAAAAACAGCATTAACCATGTTCATTACTCCATATCCTTCATTCTGCCATTTTATAATATCAAACATATTGTCATGTGCATAACCATGCAATAGCAAGGCATCAATTTTGACATTTCCTCTTTCAACCACGATTGGAGCAATTATAGTCCCTTCACTTATTCCATATAGTATTATCTTACATTTCTTAAATCTCCGGTCTTTAAAAAGTGACAAAATCATCACTTCTATATCTTCCGCTTCCTGCAACGGTCCATATTTAGCATATTTCACCGAATCCACTTCTACAAAGAACGGCGGCTTCTCTCCGGTTTTACACCCGCGTCTGTCATAAGTAAAAAAAGCAAGTCCCTGTTCACAAAAGCCCTTAGCCAATTCGTCATTATAATTAAACGTCGGACGTTTTGTCAAATAGGTACTCGGCCCTGTCCCCGAAATACAAAAAACAATAGTTGCGACGTCGTTGTCCGGCAAACAGATACGGGTATTGATTACTTCACCGTCTTCAAGTTTGACAGTTTTCACTTCAGATGTAAATGCCATAAGATTGAAACTCATCAAACTTATCAACATCAGGAATAATATTCGTTTTATAACATATTGTATTAAATTAGTTTATAGATATTAATGTCGACAGAACAAACAGAAAATTCAGCTACGCACTCTCCATTTTCTATATATGTCGACATTTAAACTTATTTATTACAAACAAGACGAAAAAATTTACGATTGGTCATATACCTACAAATTACAATATTTACTGATTTTACTTTATGCAGTAAACATCCTTAATAAGAGTCTCAAAAAATGTATAAATACCAAAGGCTAACCTGCATACCTCAAATATATGCTTACTGATATGCACCTTTGTTAATTTTCTTTCCCATTCATTCCCTAAATCCACCCGTTTTAGCTTAAAATTACCTACATATATTGAATTTAAGAAACAACTATGCCTACTAATAGGTATTGCCACATTTTTTAACACCACCTAACTTTGCAGTCGATAAAATTATTAAAAAGATGAGAAAAATAACTGCAATCGTTATTCTTTGTTTCCTCTCTTCTCTCACACTTTCAGCGCAGGAAACAACAGATAATTCTAAAGACAGTAAATCTTCTTCTACGGAAGAATATACTAAATTCCGCTTTGGGGGATATGGTGAAATGGTCGCAAACTTCAAAGACTACGGTATCAACCGCTTTTATGGCGGCAACGACGGTAATCCTAAGAAAAACAGGAACACAATCTCCATTCCCCGTTTTGTTGTAGCCTTTGATTACAAATTCAATTCCAAATGGATACTCGGTGCTGAGATTGAGTTTGAATCCGGTGGAACAGGTACTGCTTTCGAATTGGAAAATACAGAAAATGGTGAATACGAAACCGAAGTAGAAAAAGGTGGTGAAGTGGCTATTGAACAATTTCACATCACACGCCTGATTCATCGGTCTATCAATGTACGTGCCGGACATATCATCGTCCCGGTGGGCTTGACCAATGCCCACCATGAGCCGGTTAATTTCTTCGGAACTTCGCACCCGGAAGGTGAAACCACCCTCCTGCCCTCTACCTGGCATGAGAACGGACTTGAAATCTTCGGTTCCTTCGGAAAAGGTTATGCAAGTTTCGATTATCAGGCTATGGTCGTAGCGGGTCTGAATCCCAACGGCTTCGACCGTAACACATGGGTAGGCAGTGGTAAACAGGGAATCTTTGAAGAAGACAACTTTACTTCTCCCGCCTATGTATTCCGTTTGGATTATAAAGGAGTTCCGGGATTGCGTGTAGGCGCATCCTTCTATTATTGCGCAGATGCAGGTTCCAATTCAGACAAGGAACAGACTTATTCAAGCTACGGAAAGATTCCGGTGCGTATCTATACGGCAGACGCACAGTATCGCAATAAATACGTAATAGCACGCGGTAACGTCGTGTATGGGAATTTAGGAAACTCTTCAGGAGTAAGCCAGGCAAATGTCAAGTTATCGAATAAATCGCCTTACAGCCGTTTGGCTCCGGTAGCTAAGAATGCGATAAGTTATGCAGCTGAAGCCGGTATCAATATCCGTTCAGTATTCGGTGGCAGCAAGAAAATTCCGGTAATCTATCCATTTGCCCGTTACGAATACTATAATCCACAAGAAAAGGGAGAAAAAGGTCAGACAATGGAAAAACGCTGTCAGGTAAGTATGTGGACAGCAGGTTTGAACTGGTATGCTTTGCCCAATCTGGTAGTAAAGGCGGACTATGCGACACGTCAAATCGGAACAAACAAGATTTTCGGCGTATCCAAAGCCTACAACAGTGAAAACGAATTTTCTATCGGAATAGCCTATATAGGATGGTTTATCAAGAAATAACAAATAATTAATTATTTAATTTAGATAAGATGAAAACAAAATTCTTTTATGTTGCAGCCCTGATAGCGGGACTGGCATTTACAGCAACTTCTTGTAGTAGTGATGATGACAATCCGATAGTGGATCCTGCAAATATCGACTACACCTCTGAAAATGCTTCAAGCTGGCATAATTACATGAGAAACGTTGCAGCTCTCCTGAAAACAGACGCAACCAATCTTTATGATGCATGGAATTCAAGTTATAAAGGCGGAACAAGCTATGCCGATCTTTTCAAAGCACATAATAGTTCAGCTTATGCAAGCGCTCTGAGTTGCGTAGAAGAAATCGTAGACAAATGCGCGGAAATTGCCAACGAGGTAGGTACTGCCAAGATCGGTGATCCATACAACTTGTACAAAGCCGGAAACACAGAAGAAGCATTATATGCTGTAGAGTCCTGGTATAGCTGGCACTCTCGTGATGACTATACCAATAACATCTATTCGATCCGAAATGCTTATTATGGTTCTTTGGACGGTAGTATCAATACCAACTCTCTGGCAACAGTGATTGCTGGTGTTAACCCGACACTAGACACCAAAATAAAAAATGCTATAAAAGCAGCCGCAGAAGCCATTCAAGATATTCCGCAGCCTTTCCGTAATCACATTGCCAGTGATGAAACAGTAGTGGCAATGAATGCTTGCGCAGATTTGGAAAGCTTATTGAAAAATGACTTGAAGTCCTATATTTCGAATAATAATAACGGCATCAACAGCGATGCAGTACTTAATCCTGTAGTAACACGCTATGTCGATGCAGTAGTAGTACCGACTTACAAAAATCTGAAAGAAAAAAATGATGCATTATACAATGCAGTGATAGCACTTGCAGACAATCCATCGAACAAAGCATTTGAAACTGCTTGTGCTGCCTGGATCACCGCACGTGAACCTTGGGAAAAAAGCGAAGCATTCCTGTTCGGTCCGGTAGACGAAATGGGACTTGACCCCAACATGGATAGCTGGCCTTTGGACCAAAATGCAATCGTACAGATTCTGAACTCTCAAAGTTGGAGCGATCTGGAATGGAGCGATGATGATGACGATGCTGCCGTTGAATCAGCTCAGAACGTACGTGGTTTCCATACACTGGAGTTCTTACTCTACAAAAACGGTGTACCTCGTAAAGTACAGTAAAGATTTATCTTACTAAGATAGTATTGAGAAGTAAAGGCGGGATACCGAAATCCCCCTTTACTTCTTTGGTATGTTAAAAACATATTATTGAAATTAAGTCAATAAACAATGAATCACTTTCTAAAATATTCATTTTCTATCTTTTGTCTGCTGACGTGTGCGGCCTGCGACGACGACGGAATTGATGTACTGGATATAGAAATCCCGGAAGGATATGCCCTATCCGCCGGTACATCCACTATTTT
>ERZ650918.3256-NODE-3256-length-9935-cov-4.767308_pt1 | contig 9935 bp, 8 predicted proteins | sample MGYA00514758_ERZ650918 | MGnify/ENA metagenome assembly ERZ650918 | reverse complement strand
GAGCGCATCTGCGAGCCCATTGCAAATCGTCTTCGTCCTTGTCTCTCCACGGAAGGTCGCTTTGCGAACCTCCGCCACCACCTCCAGTTGCTACATTCGGCGTATCAAGCAATCCGACAAAAATAGCTACCGCCATATAGGTAAGTTCTTGACAATTGGAAACGAATCTGTAATCAAACTCGTCATTGAAGCAGTCAAGCACTTTTTCCGGAATATAGAATCGGTGCTCCTTGCCTTCATGTGTAAGGGTATAGGGAATCATATCCTGACGGTCTACACGATATTGAGTATAGTCAATAGGAGTAGCCTTATGCTCTGCTGGCTGCTGGGCGACCTGTGGAGTATTATTCCTAATGGTTGTGGTCGGCTGATGGTGCAGCTTCTTCCATGTCGCAGGAAGTTTCAAGATCATAAGGTTTCTGCCTATTCCCAATTCTGAAGCCTTGTATTTGGTGTTCCCATGCACGAGCGCATAGCCACGAAGAACTCCTTTCTTATCCTCTCGTTCATGCACGATGTAGCCTTTCAGGGCAAGAGCATTCTTGTACTCATCCCATGACCACGATGGCATTGTTTTCAATACCTCCATGCAATCCCTATTCACTTGTGGAATGTTGCGATTTCGGATTTGTGCAGCAGTCGTCCAGCCGCGTTTCCTTGCCACTCGCTCGGCTGCACGTTGTGCACGAAGATGAATGTTATGGTCATTATTGATATTGCCATTTTCATCCAAATGACAGACCGCAGCATGGAGGTGGGGAACTTCGCCTTTGGATTCCGTATGCAGCCAAACCGAGTATTTGCTATTAGCCAAATTCGTCTGGCAAGAACGGACTTTTCCATCCTTGCCGGTAATCACTTGTTTGTCGAACTCCTCGGCAAACTCCTGCCAGAGCTTTTGCCAGTCCTCCATGTCATAGAACTGGGTATGTTCGGGAGACGGACTCAACTCGATTCTGATAACGGAGTTCTTTATCGGCCGGTGTTGGGATAGGGTCAGCTGCATGGAGTTCCATATCCCCATAGCGTCCGGTTCCGAGGGTAACAGATTGTCCAATACCCGATAGATTTTCTCCGGATTCTTCTTGTGCTGTGATTTGCCGGTAATGTAACGAAGATCGTTTATTCCGTGCGATATGGCTTTGGCTTTTGCAATCATTCTTCTTCGGTTTTGTGGTTAGACGAAATCTTGTTCTTCTCTTTTACAGCATTCAGGAACTGGCAGACACTTTCAGCCACATTGCCAAGTTCTTTGAGCCAGCCGACCATGAACGGAATCTGATTGAACATTACCACGCGCTGCTTTGTGGACATTCCGTGCAGTGCGGAGGTGTATTTTACGAGGTCTGACCGACAATCGTCCAGATTCTGCAACAGTGCCGCCTCTTCTTTCGTAAGTCTTGTTCTGGGCTTGAAATTATACGCACACGACAATAGGTAATCACTTACGCTCATGCCGCATTGGGCAGCCATTGATTTTATGTACTCTTTCTGAGTAGGAGTGACCTTCGCCCCGATGAAGACGTTTCTTGTCTCTTTCGAGGAGTCCGATGTTTTTTCAATATCTTCTTTCATTTGAATCGTTGTTATAATGGTTGATAGGTGCGAGCTTGCGAGTACCGCACCGGCAAAGGAACTGAGCAGGCGAGAGCGCCAAAGTGGAACCGTAACGCAGTGAGGTTATACCTTGGCATATCTCGCAACAGTTACCTGTTGATGCTTCCCGACATGCCATATCGGATGTGTATAGTGAACTGGCACTCAGACAGGAAACATGGAATGATACGAGTTACTAAAAGAGGGGAGAACATGAGTATCTAACACGATGTCTTCCTGCCGACTTTGCTTTATTCCTATATATGCCCCGACACTAAAGTAAAGTTAGATGAGAGGGTATCAATTCTTACACACCGCTAATCTAATAGTGGTATTCAGGATTGAAGGCATACTCTTTCCCTTCTTTTATGACCATCCGCTTGTTACTGAGAAAGGTGGCCACCTTGACCGCCTTGTTGTGGCCGAGTTTCACGTTCTGCAATCCATAGCCCTCTTTCAAGCGTTCCAGATACTCATCGTAACTGCCGATGTTACCATTGGCAAAAGCGGCAACCAAGGCTGCACGATGTACACTCTCCGGAATCTCCCTGTACGGATCGAACGGCTCTTTGATTGGTCGCCCGATCTTCTTCTCTTTGGGCAGATAAGACTCTATCGATTCGGGTAGCACCTCCTCGTTGATGCGGAAAGCAAACGGTTCAAACTCCCGATCACGGATATACACGGCTTCGACCACACTAATGTTTTTATCCTCCTTGTCCACCTCGACCTGCATGATGGTTTCAGCCTTGTTGTTAAGCTCCGTGCCGATGTGCCCACGCGCATGTTCATCATTCTTGTTCTGGTGCAAGACGGTATGGATATGAATCTGCCTGTCGTCCGTCCACTGCATGAATTTGGATATGATGTCGGTGGATTCACTGGATGAATTGATGTCATAAAGGAAGTCGCGTATGCCATCTACGATGACCAGTCCCAAATCCGGTATGGTGCCAATGGCTTCTTCGACTATCAACATGCGTATCTTAGGGGCAAACTTGCGCAGAGACAGCATGAGCAGATTATCCGGTTTCTCATCGTCCGGCAGTTCCGCCAAACGCAAGATGCGCTTCAATACCAGTCGGCAATGATGTTGTCCCTGTTCCGTGTCGATATACAGAATCTTCCGTTTGTTCTCTGGGAACATGGAACGATAATGCAGTACGGTGTTGCCACTCAATGCCGATGCGACAATGGCCGAGACGTTGAAAGTTTTCTTGCTCTTGGCTTTTCCGATGGAAGCACTGAAGTTCCCTAATGTACCGATGACAGCATCGTCCACTAGCAGCACTACCGGTGACTGTTCATAGGAATTTGTCACGCTCACGGCTGACTCCTTTATGTAAGCCGCCAACTCCTCACGTGAAGGAATCGTATTGTCCGCCTTCTCCATCATTCCCAGTTTTTAGCGTTCGGTTTACGGCGATGGGAAGCGAGCATAGCCTCATTCTCTTCTTCGAAACTTTGCGGTGCTGGACTCTTTCGGGAGGATTCCAGCCATTTGTCTAATTCGTCCCGATAGATGTAGAGATGCTTTCCTAGTTTGATAACCGGAATGTCATCCTTTTTGATCTTGTAATAGAAAGTCGATAACGGCATTTTGAGATAGGCGCAAGCCTCCTGCACGGTCATGGGTACGTGCGTGTTCTCTTTGACTTCGTGCTGCTTGGAAAGTTTCTCCGTCAGCAGATTTTCCATACTTGCAATCCGGTTGCACAGTTCTCCTACCACTGCCGGCAGGTCATTGAATGTCAGTTCTTCTTGCTTCATTTTAAAAAGGTTTTAATCGTTTAACATGCTGCGAACCAACTCAATGAAATCTTGCAGAACAATACAGACCGGATTAATTATTTCATCTGCATACGTTTTTTATTGTGAATCATCATTATTTGCATCCAAATGGAAGCGATAGTCGCCTTTATCGGGTACATCAATTGGAATCTGACTTGTAACATAATCTCTCAAATTGAGTCTGAGATATTCATGGGTAGCGTTTACGAGTTCGTATGGGAATGATGCCTTGATAAAAGCAGCTCTTTTTACCAATGGTATTCCCAACCGTTCACCTACATTCCATGCCAGATGGCGTAGCCCCGGCGACCTCAGCGGATTGTCTATATTGGAACGAATCGGTTTGTAGGACTCTGTTTGATCATAAGCCATGCACTCAATGTTAGAAATGAGGGTGACAATATCCTCTTTGGAAAGATAAGGGGCTGTCTTGATGGTTACATATTCCCGAATGGCATCCATGATTTCCACTTGTCTTTCCATTTCTTTCTTTTTGAGTTCCACCAATATGGAATCATACTTGTTCAAATGAGAATCTTTGGGGCTATCAGAATTTACGATGTCACTATCTGATTCTTGAACTGGTGGGCACTCCTGTTCTGGCAAATCAATCGGATGCTCGCTGGGCGATGTTTCGACAATACAAATGGGCTCTATGGTATTCTCTATTTCTATAATAGGGGAGTCTTGCTCACCAAAAGAGAAACTAATCGGATTTTCTGTCAGCCATTTATAGAAAAACTTGTGCAGGAGTCCGCACAATATAATGGTCATCACCAGTCCGATGATGACAGGAGTAGTTATGCGCATGATATTGATGTCATGGCACAGGAACAGATAAGTATCTATCGCCGCAAAAATGATAACGGATAGTGCAAGGATAAAACTTGTCTTTTTAGTCCGGATTTGTTTTTTATTCGTCATGGTCTATCACTATTTGGAATTTCTGTATGCCAAAGTTAGGTGTGTTATTCCAGATACTGATAAATAATGAGTTGTAAACGTTCTGTTTTAAACAAAAATTACGGATATAGTTCGATTTTCCGTCTAAAACCGAACTATATCCGCTAAAATCGGGAGACAAAACGCCTGTCAGCCTTTTCGTGTCAGGGTGATTTTCTTGCTGGCTTCCCGTTTGTTCGCATCCACTACTTTGATATACCGTTGGGTGGTGGTAATGCTCTTGTGTGCCATGATGCTCTGAATGGTACGGATGTCCGTTTCTGCCGCAGCTTGTAGCGTGGCGAATGTTCTCCGGTACGAGTGGAACGTGATGTTCTTGGTAATTCCGGCAGAACGAATCCACTCTTTCATCGGTATCTGTGTCCAACTGCGCATCAGCCCCTTGAATACCAAACCTTTCTTATTGGAACTGTAGCCTATCAGTTCCAAGGCCTCCTCGCTGATGGGGATGATGTCTTCCGCCTTGTTCTTCTGCGTAACGATATGTACGCATTTTCCACCGGCAGAGTAATCCACGATGTCTTCCCAACATAGGGCGAGAATATCACTGATTCGTAAACTGGTCATGCACGAAAACAGCGATGCGATTTTCTGGATTGGCTTCTTGCACGGTGTCTCAGCCAGCTTATACAGTTCTTCCACAGACAGATACTCCTTGACTACATCTTCCGTTTCAATCTTATCCAAGAAATCATTGACATTAGTCTTTATCATCCCATTGCGGTAGAGGATTTTCAGGAAGCCCCTGAATGTAGACCAATATCCCGATGCGGAGTTCCGTGTGATAGGACCGTTACGTCTTAGTTTCTTAGCTATGAGCAGATATTCCCGGAACTTGTTGCAGAGGTCGATATCAATCTCCTCAAAGGTACACTTGCCATGAACGAAGTTGCTGAAATGGAGATAGACAAACTCCCATTTCTGGTCGTGTTTGTGGAGCTGCTTGCGGTAATACTCTAAGAAATCGGCTTTGAGTTTGTACTTGTCGAAGAAATCATACCGCTCATTCACCACCGATTCGAATCTGCGGCAACGGATGGCTTCGGCTTTTTCGGTCATTACCTCGTTGAAGTTCAGCTCACGCTTGTTTCTCGGATTGGCATAGACATAAATACCAAGCGATTCATGGCGGATAACTTTCATCGTTTCCTTGTCTCGATAACCCGGATAATAACCCAGATAGAACGACAGCATCCTGTTCTTCAAAGGACGTGTCCTTAATGTTACTGTTTTACAGTCATTCATAACATTATATTTTTTATGGTTGTTATTAATTCGCTGGCAAATCTCTGTAATGTAACCATGCAGACCTCCTTCAGCAAAGATTAATTTTGGAATAATTTGCGGAAGCCTATAATTGGCTACTTACGGACACCCATCACCCGGTCAAATTCCACTTTCAGGAATCTGACGAACCGTCCGTTCTTCTCTCGATTAATCTGATGGAATTGCAGAATGCCGTAAACCGAGTCGCGAGAGAGCTTGAATTTCTCCATCGCCTCCTTGACGGTGTAGTATTCTGCCTTGCTTTCCTGTTCGGAACTCTTCGAGAGGTCGAAGTGGAGTTTGGAGTAGAATATCTGCCCATGCTCCTTCTTGGAGGGAATATTGTTCCGATAGACCTGCGAACGGATGGCGACACGTGTCATGCCGTACTTCTCCTGAATCTCTTCGGGCGTGTACCATTCGGTCAGGTCGGAATCCACCTCGTATTTGGCAAAAGCGGCATCGATGTGTTTCTTGCTATAATAGTTGAACTGGCGGATTCGCACTTTCGGGACTTTGTGCTGCCGTGTATAAGTCCACACCCATTTGGCGTTGACCTTATATTTCTCGGAAATCTCTTCGGCGGTGTAATACTCGGTGATGTCGAAGTCGTTTTTCGCAACCAACCGTTCGTATGGTTTGCTTTTGAGCATGAGTTCTATGTCGGCACGTCTTACAAGAGCCATCCTTCCGCTGAGTCGGGATGCCCTCAGTTTATCCTCTTTTACCAATTTATATATGTACTGACGGCTCACGCCCATCAATCGGGCAGCCTGCGAGAATGTGAAATACTCCTGCTTCTCCAGACTGGAGCGCAGTTCCTGCATTTCCTGAATATGGCGCAATTCCATTTTGCGCTCCTTGATACGATGTTTGTAACCTCGCTTCGAGCATTGAGGGCTACAATAGCAGGTCGTTGTTTTCTGTGCGATGAACGGTTTTCCGCACCATTGACAAATCCTTTTTACTTCCATATTTTCGTCCTATTTTCTGCCATTTTCCATGAATTTTAATTTCCCTTTTTGTCTACACATGTAAACCATTGTCAACACACGTCAACTAATGCGTCGCTGTGACATTCGGGCTAACCGTGAATTTCCGTCACGGTAGAAATATGTAGGAAAAATATGGATAAAAACCGTTACTTCCAAATACGGATTGGAAAGTGTTAAAACAGAAAAGTCGCTGATATACAGCGACTTTATTCTAAATAATTATGGTTGCTTATGGTTGTTTCCAAGCCATTATTTCCCGATGCAAAAATGCTGAAAGATATTTTGAAGCACCATATCATTCGTAACTTCCCCTGCAATATCAGAAATGAAGAAAATGCACTCGCGTATGTCCTGCGAAAGAAAATCACTTGAAATATGTGAATCAAGCCCATCTTGCACTCTGTGAATAGCTTCTAAGGCTTTGCTTAATGCTTCGTAATGTCTTACATTAGTTACGATTATATCATTCTGTGTTACCGTAGGTAAATGCGCAGCACTAATAAGCATTTTTTGTAATTCACTCGTATTCTCTCTCTGTTTGGCTGAAATAAAAATATGCTCTGTTGACTCTTTTGGGAAATCTTTCAATAAAGCTGATAAATAATCTTTTTGTTCTTCTTCAATTAAATCAGCCTTATTGAATACCACGATCAGATATTTACCTTCACAACGTGGAACTATCTTTTCTGATAACAGTTCAATTTGTGATGCGGCATTCACTGAGTCCACCATCCAAAGAACAATTTCCGCTTGGTCTAACTTTTGGAAGGTGCGTTCAATACCCAGGCTTTCAATCGTATCATTAGTCTCCCGGATTCCGGCGGTATCAATGAATCGGAAAGTGATTCCACCGATATTCATAGTATCTTCAATCACATCACGGGTTGTTCCGTGAATATCGCTGACGATTGCTTTATCTTCATTCAATAAAACATTCAATAAAGTCGATTTTCCAGCATTCGTTTCACCGATGATAGCCACGGGAACGCCATTCTTGATAGCATTTCCTACGCTGAACGAATGAACCAGGCGGAAGATGACCTGTTCTATTTCATCAGCCAATTTCCGCAATGCCGAACGGTCGGCAAATTCAACATCTTCCTCGCTGAAATCCAGTTCCAGTTCAATCATCGAGGTGAAGTTCAGTAGCTTGTTGCGTAAGTCGGTCAGTTCCTTGCTAAAGCCACCCCGCATTTGGCTCATAGCCAGTCGGTGAGTGGCAGCGGATGAAGAAGCAATCAGGTCTGCTACGGCTTCTGCCTGGCTTAAATCCATTTTGCCATTGAGGAATGCACGCTGCGTATACTCTCCCGGTTGAGCCATGCGGCAACCATTCTTAATAAGCAGTTGCATCACTTGCTGGAGAATATAAGAAGAACCATGACAAGTGATTTCCGTGCTATCTTCTCCTGTGTATGAATGAGGAGCACGGAAAAGGCTGACAAGCACTTCGTCGATAATCTCGTTACCGTCGTAGATACGTCCGAAAGTCAAAGTGTATGGTTTCTGCTCACTAAGTAACTTGCCGGCTTTGGCCGGTTTGAAGATGAGGCTGGTGATGGAAATAGCTTCCGGGCCGGAAACACGGATGCTTCCGATAGCGCCGCCCTGGGCGGTGGCAATAGCACAGATAGTATCTTGGTTCATTGTATTTCTTTTTGGATAGTGCAAAGATAGTTGTTTCTGAATAAAAAATAGAATGAAAGGAAGGATAGAATCTTATATTGGTTGATTAAATGTCCAAAAGGAAAACAACATTCCGACTGTTGTTGTGTTATTAAAGTAATAATAACACCCTAAAAAATGTTGGAATATGAAAAAAGTAAAGAAGGTTGTCCTCATAGGCGCGAGTGGTTTTGTAGGTTCGGCTATATTGAATGAGGCTCTGAATCGTGGCTTTGAAGTGACTGCCGTGGTTCGTCATCCTGAAAAGATAAAGATAGAAAATGAAAATCTGAAAGTAGTGAAGGCGGATGTGTCTTCGCTCGATGAGGTGGCTGAAGTTTGCAAAGGATCAGATGCCGTTATCAGTGCATTCAATCCGGGTTGGAGCAATCCTAATATATATGATGAGACAATCAAAGTCTATCTGACTATTATTGATGGGGTAAAGAAGGCCGGGGTTGAGCGTTTCCTTATGGTTGGCGGTGCCGGTTCTTTATTCATTGCTCCGGGATTGCGGTTGATGGATTCCGGTGAAGTTCCTGAAAACCTTCTGCCGGGAGTGAAAGCGTTGGGAGAATTCTATCTGAATTTCCTGAAGAAAGAAAAAGAGGTAGACTGGGTGTTTTTCTCTCCGGCAGCAGATATGCGACCGGGGGTACGTACCGGACGCTACCGTCTTGGCAAAGATGACATGATTGTAGATATTGTAGGAAACAGCCATATCTCCGTAGAAGATTATGCTGCTGCAATGATTGACGAACTGGAGCATCCGAAGCATCATCAGGAGAGATTCACAATTGGATATTGATAAGAGAATAAATTAGAAAAAACGGCTTGAATCAACATGATATGCATGTAAGATTCAAGCCGTTTTTTTATTTGGACACTGTCGAATTCAGATAAGTCTGTTTTAGATTCTGTCAAGAACAGTCTTAATCAGCGTATCAATCGTATTCTTATATCCAGTATTGGCTTCCTTAATCAGCCGGTTGGCAATCACCATGCAGACAGTCATCGCCTTATGCCCCATCAACCGGCTAAGTCCTGCCAAAGCCGAACTTTCCATCTCGAAGTTAGTAATCTTGAAACTTTTGTATTCGAATGTTTCAATTTTGTCATTCTGTTTCGGGTCTGCCAACGGGACACGAAGCTCACGTCCTTGCGGGCCGAAGAAACCACCGGCAGCAATCGTAACACCACGCACCATATCATCTTTGGCGATCCGGTCAATCAGTTCTTCGCTGGCATCAATCACATAAGGAGCAGGGGCACACATATTTCCCGACCAACCCATATGATTAAGGAAAGCACGTTCAAACGGCAAATCACATACCTCATTGCGTCCGGCATAGAAATTCAATAACCCGTCAAAGCCGATAGACTTCTGCGAACAAACGAATGTACCTACCGGAGTATTAGGCTGTAAACCACCACATGTACCGATACGCACCAATTCCAATGGACGGAAATGCTCCTTCTCTTCCCGAGTATTAAAGTCGATATTGGCGAGAGCATCCAACTCATTCATGACAATGTCGATATTATCGCAACCGATTCCGGTAGAAACCACCGTAATCCGCTTTCCTTTATACGTACCCGTGATAGTTTTGAATTCGCGGCTTTCCACTTCACATTCTTTGTTTTCGAAATGAGAAGCTA
>ERZ650918.3252-NODE-3252-length-9938-cov-2.648184_pt1 | contig 9938 bp, 8 predicted proteins | sample MGYA00514758_ERZ650918 | MGnify/ENA metagenome assembly ERZ650918 | reverse complement strand
CGCTTTTTTTATTTTTTACGCCCCTTCCTCACGAACCCGGCCATGCCGCCATCAAAAAAGCCCACGACACCGCCGGAGCGCCGCCACGATCCGCTCGGAAAGTCTTGTTTCTTAGGTTAACATAATTTCATCTGCTTCGCAACTACAATCTGCCCGCCCCAATGTGCCGCCGCTTTTCTGGACCGCCCCTCTTTGCGCCGCCGAACCATGTACCCCTTGCAATGACAGGGTTTCCGCCCATCTGTCCCCTCGTCCCGCCCTCCGCTGAAAAAAATTTTTCCCGTCTGCTGCACGCCCCCATGCAACAAACCGCCCTGAGCCGCCATGGACAGAACGGCTTTTCCAGGGAACTCCTTCACAAGCGCCCGCCCCCCTCCGGTGATACGGTGCTCCTATCTTTATGTAATAGGAGGCATGTTCTCTTGTTGACCACGGAAACATTTCGGAAAGCGGCCCGTGACCCGGCGGAGTTCGGCAGCTACTACCTCTCGCACTACTTCACCCGCCGCTCGCCCCCCTTTCATCGGCAGCTCTCGGCCCTGTGGCGTCGGCGGGTGATGAAAAACCGTGACCCGGTCTCGGACTGCGCCGCCATGCTGACGGAAAAGGGCACCCGCAGCGCCATCGCCGCCCCCCGGGGCCACGCCAAAAGCACCGTAATGAGCCTGCAAAACGTCCTCCACGCCGCCCTGTTCGGCTACAAGCGCTACATCCTGCTGGTCTCGGACACCGAAGCCCAGGCGGTCAGCTTTTTAGACGCCATCAAAAACGAGCTGGAGACCAACGAACGCATCTTAGCGGACTTCGGCGAGCAGCCGGGCAAAACGTGGAAGACCGGCTCCATCCTGCTCTCCAACGGCTGTCGGATCGACGCCGTAGGCAGCGGCCAGAAGCTGCGGGGACGGCGCAACTACGAGCGCCGCCCGGATCTCATCCTCTGCGACGACATTGAAAACGACGAGGGCGTCCGCACGGTGGAGCAGCGGCAGAAGACCGCCGATTGGTTCTGGAAAGCGGTCTGCAAGTCCGGCGACAGCTACACGGACATCCTCGTCATCGGCACCATTCTGCACCACGATTCCCTTCTGGCGGGCCTGCTGGAAAACCCCGGCTTCCAGAGCCGGAAATACCGGGCCGTTCTGTCCGACGCGCCCTCCCCCCTGTGGACGGACTGGGAACGCCTCGCCTCGGACCTCACCGACCCCGACCGGGAAAAAACCGCCCACGCCTTCTATTTCAAGCATCGCAAGGAAATGCTGGCAGGCTCCAAAGTCCTCTGGCCGGAAAAACTCAGCTACTACGATCTGCGGCTCATGCGGCTGACGGAGGGAGACGCCGCCTTTAATTCGGAAATGCAGAACCAGCCCATCGACCCAGCCGCCTGTCTGTTCTCCGCCCAGTGGTTCCGGTACTACAACCCCGCCGAGGTGGACTTCCGCGCCGCCGACTTTCGGTTTTACGGCTACTGCGACCCCTCTCTGGGCCGCACCGCCTCCAGCGACTATTCCGCCATCGTCACCCTGGCGATGGACCGGAACACGGGCCTTGCCTACGTCTGGGACGCGGACATCCAGCGCCGCCACCCGGACAAGATCATCGTCGACATTCTGGAAAAGGAGCGCCTGCTCCGCCGGGAGACCGGCCGGGGCTACGCCCTCTTCGGCGCGGAGACCAACCAGTTTCAGTGGTTCTTAAAGGAACAGCTTGCCCGGGAATCCGCCCGTCAGGGCCTGTATCTGCCCATTCAGGGCGTCCGCTCCACGGAGGATAAGACCATGCGGGTGGAGACGTTACAGCCGGACGTGAAAAACGGCTACATCCTCTTTCGCCGGGATCAGACGCTGCTTTTGCAGCAGCTTTCCCAGTTTCCCCTGGGCGCTCACGATGACGGCCCGGACGCCCTGGAGGGCGCCCGCACGCTGGCCCGCAAGCAGTCCCGGACGGCGAACCTCTCCGGCCTGCACCTGTAAAAAACTCACGTGAGACTTGTCCGGCCTGTCCGCAAAAAGGGAAGCGCCCCCAGCGGCGCACCCGACAAAAAACTCACGTGAGATTTGTCCAACTTACTTGTTACGAATGAAAGGAGACCATCTATGACCATCCCTTACTTAAACACCGCCCGTCCCGTCCCCATGAGCGACATTCCCGAAGAATACCGGGACATTGCCGAGGCCATCGGCCTTGAGGCCTTCACCCGGCTGACGCTGCTGTGCGGCGGACAGAGCCTGTACATCCCCAAACGGGAATCCTTGGAGCGCAACGCCCGTGACCGGGACATCCGGGCCCGGTTCAACGGCTGCAACTACCGTGCTTTGGCGGCTCAGTTCCGTCTCAGCGAGCGGCAGATCCGCAAGATCATCAACGGAACCCGCACTTAATATTGGACAAGACTCACGTGAGTTTTGTCCGCGTATCGCCTTGTCGTTCGCCCCGCGCGGAGCAGGGGAGCAGTCACCGCCCTTCCTTTTCTTTACATTTTTGTAACAAACGAACTTTTTCTTTGCTTTTTCCCCCTTTTATGCTAAACTATTCTCGAAAAAACATCTCTTTTCAAAGGAGGGCCTTGCCATGCCTCAGGATCCCGCGCCCATGGATCAGCTCCGGGACGAGCCGCTGCGTTTTCTGGAAACGGAGCAGTTTCAGGAAATGCTGTCCGTCTACCGCAAGCTCAAGCCCCTTGAGCAGGAAAACCCCCGCAAATTCCGCAACCAGCTGAACACCTACGACTTCTCCGACATCTACCCCATTATGGACACCTACCTGCAAACCCGCGCCCTCTCCGATCCGGAAGCCGTGTCCGCCGTCATCGCGGAAGCCACGCCGGAGAGCGTGGCCTTCGCCTCACGCTGCTGGACATCTTCGAGACCACGGTGGCGGAGCGAGTGCAGGAATATGACGTTCTGGGCAACAGCCCCGCCACCTACTTCATCTGCGGCGTGTGGGCCAACATGAAGCGGGGGAGGGAGTTCCACCCCGCGTCCAACGGCATCACCGTCACCTACGATCAGCCGGACGCCTACGGCAACCAGAACATCCGCTACCGCAACAAGGACTATGAGATGACCCTCATCTTCGAAGCGGTGGAAGCCTACACGAAAAACCTCAGCTGGACGGCCCACCGCCTGCTGATCTACACCCTCATGCGGGGCAACGCCGACAACTGGCGGAACAACACCGCCACTTTCTCCATTGAGGAATACATGGCGTGGGCGGGCCTGAAAAGCCGGGACGCCGCCTACCGCCAGCTGAAAAAAGACATGCAGGCCATCACCGGCATGAAGATCACCGCCGAATCCTTCAAAAAATACTTTGAATCCTTCTACATCACCCACCTGGCCACGGAAGCCTACATCAAAAAGTACACCGGCGAGGTCCATATCTCCTTCGCGGAGAACGTGCGCCACTTCCTGACCCAGTATTACCAGCTGATCCCGGACTGGATGGGCCACCTCTCGGAAAACAGCTACCGTCTGGCCTTCTACCTGTTCTACCGGGCCAGAAAAGCCCCCATCGACGAAAACGGCAGCTTCCGCATCAAGATCGACGACATCATCCACTACATCGGCCTGCCCACCAAGGAAGAGGTCAAGAACCGCAACTATGACGAGGCCATCATCCGCCCCTTCAACAAGGCGGTAGAGGAGATCGAGAGCATTTCCAACGGCTCCATCCATATGGACTTCGACTATGACGACATCAACACCTTTCTGGCGGGCCGCATGAACGTGGGCATCGACCAGGCCCTCTGGGACTACATCCAGAAGCTGGACAAGACCCGGGCGGCCAAGCAGCTGAAAGGGAAGACCTCCCACAAAAAAGCGCCAAAGGCCGAAGACTGACGGAGACGGTCTGCACGAAACCACGTCTGAACTCCTTTCCGAAAAACCGCCCGTTCCGGGCCATTGTGCAGAAACCGACGTCCACTTCTCCACAGGGAACCCATTTTCGGGCCGATTTCCCTGAAAAACAGCCGTAAAGCGCCTTCTCCGTGGAGAAAACCGTCCACAATCCCCCAAAATCCCTTGTCCAACTCCTACTTCCCCCCGTGCAGCGCCGACTTTGACCCGTGCAATTCCCAACTTCCCCCCGTGCAAACTTGCTCCCTCCGCCCCTCCCATTTTTCCCATTTTCGTTCACTTCTATACCCACATTTTTTGTAACAATTAACTTTTTACTCCAAATTTTTCTAACTTTTTCCCAAAACACTTTTTTCTCCCGTTTTCCCCTTATTGATATATTAAGATATACTACTGCCCCGGACCGCTTCGCCGGTCTCCGGGGCGGTATGCTACAATACTCCTGACAATATATCCGACGAAAGCTTATTCCGTAAGAGGAGAGTAAGGTGGACTTGTCGATACATTTCTTGATTTTGTTTTAACAAAAGAGATTCTGGCAATGGAATGTCACATCGACCATATGCATCTGTTTTTGAACTCTCTGCCAAAGTATAGTCCTGCTGACATCATGCGTATATCATAAATGGAAATTCCTCCAAAGTGCTGTTAGCCGAGTTCTCCGATTCCCTGCGAAGCCCTACAATATGGACACGCAGCTACTTTGTCAGTACTGCTGGGAATGTGTCCATCGAAACGATTCAGCGCTATGTGGAAGAGCAAAAAAATCGTTGAAGAAAGGAGGCAGCGTCATGGCAAGAAAATCTCCCAGCAAAAATGCGTTCGTTCTGACGCTGCCGCTCCAATGCGAGGCATGGCAGCGTGACAGGTTGGACACCATCTTCCAAGTAGGGAACGACATCAAGAACAACTTGATTGCTTACGAGCAGAAGCAATACCAAAATCTCATCTCCCGGAAAGATTGGAAAGCCAACCAAGCGGCATTGTCCGCAGCTTACGAGGCAGAGGACGAAGAGCTCATCAAGGTACTCTGCGAACGCCGGAATGATCTGCTTTCCAATGCTGGGTTTGGGAAATACCGGTTTGAGAAGCAAATCAACAAGTATCGGAAGCACTACCGTGGGAAAAACGGGAAGGGCTTCCTTATCCCGGTCCATGTGGCGCAGAAGATTTCCGCTTCCGTATGGGCCGCATACGAGAAACTCCTGTATGGGAATGGACAACAGGTACACTTCTCTAAATGGAGCGAATTTACCACCATTACCGCAAAGACCAACGCTTCCGGGATTCGCTATGCGGATGGCTTCGTCTTCATCAATGGGATGCGGCTTCGCATGGTCTTTGATAGGAAAGACCCCTACGGCTATCAACGGGAGGCAATGACGAGGACCGTCCGATATTGCGGTATCCATCGCCGCTGGTACGCCAGCGGGTGGAAGTATTTCGTCAAACTTACGCTGGATGGATTGCCTCCATTGAAAACGAAGCCGGATACGGGCGAACTCCTTCACCCCATGGGAGAAGGGCGAGTCGGTCACGATATCGGAACACAAACCATCGCCAGTGTAGGAAACGGCGCCGTGCTGCTCACTGAGTTGGCGGATAAGGTAAAAGGAATCGATGCAGAGCTTTGGAAACTCAACCGGGCGATGGACCGCTCCAGAAAAGCGACAAACCCGGGGATGTTCAATCCTGATGGGACAATCGTACCAAAGGATAAGCTCCCTTCCAATGGTTTGAACCATCGAGGTCGTCGCAAATGGATAAGATCCAAGCGATACATCGTCTTGGAGAGTCGGCGTCGTGAGTTGTATCGCCGTCAGAAAGAAATGCGTATCCAGCAGCATAACGAGTTGGCAAACCGCCTGCTTTCTTTCGGTAATGAGCATTACATCGAGGAGATGAGGTTCCGCGCTCTGGCAAAACGAGCAAAAGAAACGAAGCGCAACCGAAAAGGAAAACCTTCCCGCAAAAAGCGGTTCGGAAAATCCATCTCCAATAAAGCACCAGCATTGTTTATTTCGACGATCAAGCGAAAGGTACTTCATGCCGGTGGTTCGTTCCAAAAAGTAGACACTATTTCCGTGAAGGCAAGCCAATACAATCATCTCACTGAAACTTACACAAAAAAGAATCTCAGCAAACGCTGGAACACGATGCCGGATGGCACGAAAGTCCAGCGAGACCTTTATTCCGCATTCCTGATTCAAAACGTAAACGATTCGCTCAAGCAAATCGATACAGAGCGATGTAATCAATCTTACAATAGTTTTCTTTTTCTACACGACAAAGAAATCCAACGTCTTACTCTATTGGTAACGCCCAGCAGTATGGGCATCCAACACATCGCATAACCAAAAGAAAAATCAAAGGCAGAGGCTCCCGCCTATCGCGGCGCTAATGTGTGGGTCGCCACCATTGCCGCTTTAAGATTCCGAGGGATTTTGGGTTCCCAGAGCACGTCTACTTTGAGACGTTTTATGGCACCTTCCCGTACCTTGGAATCCCACTGCGTAAGCGGTGGGAGGAGTCAACAGACCCAGAAAGGAGACGTTCCATGCCCGACACCTTCGACTCTCTCCGTCCCCGGATCATCGACTACCTCTACGACCGGGGCATTGATCCCCGCAAGCGGTTCCGCTGTCTGAACCCCTCCCACCTTGACCGGGATCCCTCCATGGGCTTCGACCCCAAGCGCAACAAGGTCCACTGCTTTGCCTGCGGCGCGGACTACGACCTCTTTGACCTCCTTGCCCTCGACAACAACCTTTCCTCTCCGGCGGATGCCCTTACACTCGCCAGCGAACGGTACGGGGACGGCTCCGCAAGGCGCTCCGTCTCCTTCAGCACCACCGAACCTTCCCGCATAACGAACCGTCCCGCGGAGCGGGCCGCTCCTGACGGGGGGGAGGAGGGGATCGGGGGCTGCGCCCCGTCTTTTTTCAGCGAAGAACCTCTTTCTTCCTCCTATCTCTCCGACTGCTTCACCCACCGGGAGGAGACCCCCTACTTCACCCAGCGGGGCCTGTCGGCGGACACCGTGACCCGCTTCCGCTTAGGCTACGATCCCAAGCATGACTGCGTGGTGCTTCCCTGCGAGGACGGCCGCTGCGTCCGCCGGGCCGTCTCCGAAAAGCGCTACCTCAACGAAAAGGGCCGTCCCTCGCCGCTGTTTCAGCCGGAGCTGCTGACCGGGGCAGGGGAGGGGGACGTCATCTTTCTCCTTGAGGGTACCTTCGACGCCCTTTCCGCCGAGGAATTGGGCTATCACGCCGCCGCCCTCAACGGCTCCGGCAACCGGGAGAAAGCCGCCGCCCTCCTGCGAACCCTGCCCAAGCCCGCCCCCATTCTCTTGCTGACGGACAGCGATCCGGCGGGGGAGACGTGGGCCGCGGCGCTGACGGCGGAATTTCCATGGCTCTACCGCTGTCCCCCCGAGCCCTACGGCAAGGATCTCAACGAATCCCTCTGCCATGACCGGGATGAGACCGCCCGCTTCCTCGCCCAGTGCGCCGCCGACTGGGCGGCCAGCCAGCCGCCCCCCTACAAGGAGACCTCGGCGGCAGGCCGGATGGAGGACTTCCTCGCCTACATCCAGAAACAGGCCGCCCGCCCGCCGCTGAAAACCGGCTTCCCCAAGATCGACGAAGCCCTGGACGGCGGCTTGTACGACGGCCTTTACGTCATCGGCGCGGTCAGTTCTCTGGGCAAGACCGCCTTTTGTATGCAGATGGCGGACCAATTGGCCCAGCAGGGGAGGGACGTGCTGGTGTTCTCCCTTGAAATGATGGCATGGGAGCTGATGGCCCGCTCCATCTCCCGGGAGAGCTTCCTGCTGGACACCTCCGCCCGGCGTCGCATGGCCAAGACCGCCCGCGGCGTGCTGGACGGCCGGCGCTGGAGCCAGTACACCACTCAGGAAAAGGCCCACTTGGACGCCGCCCGGGACGCCTACGCCGCCTACGCCGGACACATCTACTTCCGGGAGGGCGACCACGAGACCGGCCTTGACTACATCCAAAACGAGGTAGCCCGCCACATCGCCGAGACCGGTGAAAAGCCGGTGGTGCTCATCGACTACCTCCAGATCATCGCCCCGGTGGACGTCCACTTCACCGACAAGCAGAACCTGGACCGCATCGTCTGCGCCCTGAAAAAAATGTCCCGGCAGTACGAGCTGACCGTGTTCGCCATCTCCTCCTTCAACCGGGAGAACTACAACCTTGAGGTCTCCATGAACGCCTTCAAGGAATCCGGCGGCATCGACTACTCTGCCGATGTCCTGCTGGGCCTGCAAGCCCGGGGCGCGGGCCGTCCCGGCTTCCAGATCGACGAGGAAAAGAGGAAAGACCCCCGTGAATTGGAATTGAAAATCCTCAAAAACCGCTCCGCCGCCTTGGGCCAGCCCATTTCCCTCCGCTACTATCCGGCCTTCTCCTGCTTTATGGAGGGCTGATTTCGGACAAAACTCACGTGAGACTTACGCCGACTTCCCTCGGCGAAACAGGAGGTATCCATGCCAGCAGAAGCACTGAAAAAACCGGACGAAGCGGCTATGTTCCGCATTCTCGCCCGTCACCCATACAGCCCCGAGGGCGTCATCCTCCGCCTTGCGTGGCAGGAGGGCCTGAGCCGCAAGGAACTGAACGAACTCACCTGGGATCAGGTGGACCTGGACGGCGGCAGCCTCCTGCTCCCGGACCGCACCGTCCCCTTAACGCCCTCCGTGGCGGACTGCCTCCGGGAGCGCCATGCCCGGTATGGCACCCTGTCCGACCGTGTCCTCATCGCGGACCGGGGCAAAAAGCCCATGACGCCGGAAAACGTCTCCCGTCTGGCGAAGATTGTCTTGGACAGCGAGGGACAGGACGTCTCCCTGAAAGACCTGCGCCGGGACTGGATCGTCCGCCAGATCAAGGCCAGCGGCTGGGCCTGCGCCGCCCGTGTCAGCGGCATGGCCGTGGGCAGTCTCCGGGGCATTTTCCCCGCCGCCCTCTGGGAGGACGCCCCCCAGCCGGACGTTCCGCAGACCGGGGGAGACGACACGGAATACAGCCTTTGGCGCATCGTCCAGCAGGAGGGCAGCTCCACTGCGGGCCTTGCCATCTGGATGTGCTGGAAGCTCCAGATGCAGCCGGGGGAGATCCTCTCCCTGACGTGGGACCAGATCGACCTGCAAACCGGTTTGATCCGGTTTCCCGACCACGATGTCGACATGGGCGCCCGGACACAGCGCCTTTTGTCCGACGTCCGGGCACGGCAGAAGGACGCCCCCACCAACCGGGTGTTCATCGCCCCCGCCACCGGCAACCCCATCGACCAGTCCCGCCTGTCCGTCCTGTGCCGCACCGCCATGATCCGGGGCGGCTTGGAGGGCTTCTCCCTCCGTTCTCTCTCCGTCTGGGCCCACAATAAGCAGATGGAGGACGTGCTTCTCCGCGCCGCGGAGGAACAGGGCTACCTCCTCCGGGACACGGCGGCCGCGCTGCTCCACGTCTCTCCCGGAGCGGCGTGGGAGCACCTGAACCGCCTGAGCAAGGCCGGACGTCTCACCCGCGTGGGCGTCCGCTACTACCCCGCCGGAAACACCGTGGCGGAGGCGGATTACCTCCCCATTCTCCGGGCCTACCTCCAAAAAGAGGGCACGGCGGGCCGTCAGGCCCTTGCAGAGCAGCTGAAAATCGACCCCAAGCAGGCCACACATATATTAAAAGGAATGGTGGACAGGGGAGAGCTGGAGTTGATCGGGAAACGTTACAGACTGCCGGAAAACACCCCTTAACGTCATGATTCAACAACAACTCGCCATTAACCTTCCGCAAAACAGCCATTCTCATTACGGTTTTGTTACAGAACCCCAAAACCTATTTACAGTCGAAAAAAGCAGTGCTAAAGTATATCCTGCAAGGAAGGTTATCGCCCGAAGTCCCGATTCAGATATTGGGTAGGCTAGCCACGATATGTAAATCGGGGCTGAAAGCAAACACCGGACTTGCAAAAACAAACTCCCGCAACGGGAGAAATTCAAAAGGAGGAAACCCCATGAAGAAGTTCCTTTCTCTGGTACTGGCTCTGGTGATG
>ERZ650918.3245-NODE-3245-length-9955-cov-3.118889_pt1 | contig 9955 bp, 6 predicted proteins | sample MGYA00514758_ERZ650918 | MGnify/ENA metagenome assembly ERZ650918 | reverse complement strand
CGGCCATCTGCTTCTCCTGAGCTTCAATCATTTTCTTAACCATATAACCGCCCACAGATCCATTCTGTGCGGAAGTCAGGTTTCCATTGTAGCCGTTAGATAAGGGAACGCCCAGTTCGTTTGCAACTTCCATTTTGAAACGATCCAGTGCCTCTTTTGCCTCAGGTACCTCTGCTCTGTTAGAAGATTTGCTTGCCATAAGTGTAGTCTCCTTTCAAATTCGCCTGTCATGGGACAGGCGAACACTTGCGTTCTTTTCCTGCCTCACGACCGGTTTGTTTTTTGTTACGTTCCTAGTATATGTACGAAACAGAATAATACACTGGCATCTTCTGTGTGTTTTGTCAAAATATAGCAGTCCTGAAAGAAAGCATATCTTTCACTTTTTTCCTGCCATTCTTTGTGCTATAATTCTAAGTAAATCGGAACCGCCGTCTTCTCTTCCTGCTATTTTGTCGGGAGAGTTGGGCAGTCCCAAACAGCTATCATTTCATAAAACGAAAGGACAGAAACGATTATGGCATGGAAAAAAGAAGCATTCGGCACTCTGGAAAACGGAGCAGCAGTCAGCAAATATACGCTGACCAATGAAAATGGCGTATCTGCCGCATTTACAGATCTGGGCGGCACCTGGCTGGAGATGAAGGTTCCGGATCGGAACGGAAAACTGGCAGACGTATTGTTAGGGTACGATTCCGTAGAAGATATTCTGACAAAAAGCGGTCATCTGGGAGAAATTGTGGGCCGCAATGCAAACCGAATCGGAGGCGCAGCCTTTACTTTAAATGGCATTACCTATGCCCTTGTGATAAATTCCGGAAGCAAAAACAATCTCCACAGCGGCCCGGACTTTTACAGAAGCCGTCTCTGGGATGCTGATGTAGAGGAAACCGGTCTTGGTACCAGAATTACCTTTTCCCTGTTCAGCCCTGACGGAGATCAGAACTATCCCGGCAATGCCAATATTGCCGTCAGCTATACTCTGACTCCGGACAACAGTCTCCGTCTGGATTATCTGATGGTTTCCGATGCAGATACCATCGCCAATTTTACAAACCACGCTTACTTCAATCTGGCCGGTCACGATGCGGGAAGCGTCCTGACACAGAAGGTATGGATTGATGCAGATACATATACTATTCCAGATGCAGAATCCATTCCCACCGGAGTTCTGGAGCCTGTCAAGGGAACTCCCATGGATTTTACAGAATTAAAAACCATTGGCGATGAGATTGACGCAGACTATGAACCCTTAAAAAATGCCGGCGGCTACGATCATAACTGGGTTCTGAACCATGCCCCCGGCGAGCTGGCACTTTCTGCCAGAGCCGTGGATGAGGCAAGCGGACGAACCATGGATGTGTATACGGATCTTCCTGGCGTTCAGTTCTATACAGCAAACGGCCTGAAGGGACAGATTGGAAAGGGAGGAGTCCTTTACGATCCACGGTACGGATACTGCTTCGAAACTCAGTATTTCCCGGATGCTGTCAATAAACCCCAGTTTGCTTCTCCCATTGTAAAAGCAGGCGAGGAATACAAAACCACTACCATTTATCATTTTGATGCAGAATAATCCATGCCTCAATGATTCTTTACTGACAATCAAACATATCCCTGATTTCTGCCGCCAGTCCAAAAATGCTGGCGGCAGTTTCCATCTGCACAAAAAATGTTCCTCGGCACATTACCGTGCTGAAACGCGGCTGCGTTAGCAGCCATTTTCTCTGGCGCGCAGTGCGCATCCCTGTGGCGCGTTTTTGTATCACAGGACGCACTTTCTATGATCAAAAGAAAAACGGACTCCAAAGAGTCCGCATTTTTTATTTTATTTTGCTGCAATATATCCCTGAGCAGTCAGAAGCTCTGCACAGAGAACTGCTCCGCCGGCTGCGCCGCGGACAGTATTATGAGACAGGCCGACGAACTTATAGTCATAAACCGTATCCTCTCTCAGACGGCCTACAGAAATTCCCATTCCGTTTTCAAAATCTACATCCAGAGATACCTGGGGACGGTTGTCCTCCTCCAGATACTGAATAAACTGCTTCGGTGCGCTGGGCAGCTCTAATTCCTGAGGAAGTCCCTTAAAGCTTACCAGACGATCAATCAGCTCCTCTTTGGTTGGCTTTTTACGGAATTTTACAAATACGGCAGCTGTATGTCCGTTTAATACAGGAACACGGATGCACTGGCAGGTAATCACCGGCTCAGCAGCCTTGACAATTACGCCGTCCTCAATCTTACCCCAGATTCTCAGAGGCTCCTGCTCGCTCTTTTCTTCCTCGCCGCCAATGTAGGGGATGATATTTCCCTCCATCTCCGGCCAGTCCTGGAAGGTCTTTCCTGCGCCGGAAATTGCCTGGTAGGTTGTAGCTACCACTTCATAGGGTTCAAACTCCTTCCATGCTGTCAAAGCAGGTGCATAGCTCTGAATGGAGCAGTTGGGTTTTACTGCAATGAAGCCTCTGGTGGTACCCAGACGTTTTTTCTGGAATTCAATCACCTGGAAATGCTCCGGGTTAACCTCCGGAACAACCATGGGAACATCTGGAGTCCAGCGGTGTGCGCTGTTATTGGAAACAACGGGAGTCTCTGTCTTTGCATATGCCTCCTCAATAGCCTTAATCTCATCTTTTGACATATCAACGGCGCTGAATACAAAATCTACGCTGGCAGCTACCTTCTCTACCTCGTTGACATTCATAACAACCAGCTTCTTTACTGCCTCAGGCATAGGAGTCGTCATTTTCCAGCGTCCGCCTACTGCCTCCTCGTAGGTCTTTCCGGCAGATCGGGGGCTGGCTGCAACCGTGACTACCTCATACCACGGATGATTCTCCAACAGGGAAATAAATCTCTGGCCTACCATACCAGTAGCGCCTAATACACCGACTTTTAACTTCTTTTCCATAATTGTACACTCCTTATTCTCCTCATATTGCAGTCCCCGGATGCGCCGGCTGTTTCTTATGGCCTGTTCGGAAACCACGGTAAAAACATGTGACCTATACTACTCCTATTTCAGAAAAAAATCAAGAGGAATTCGCGAGAAAAATACATTTGTCTTCACTGCAAGGACATACTCTCTTTCCTAAACACAGTTGTTCGCCATACAAAGACTTTCTTTCATATCTGCTTACAGTCTTACCTTGCTTCCTTTTCCATCCCGCTTTGCTATTTTCAGGCGGTTTAAATGAACCTCTTTCTTTTTATAAGTAATCACCGGATTCTGGCTGACAAAATAAATCTCCTCCAGCGCCTCACCCTCGCTCATACGAATGCCCCGCACACCGCGGGAAGCCTTCTTCATCTCCGGAATCTCCTCCATAGAAAACCGCAGGAACACATCTCCCGTCGTCTGAAGAACCAGATCTGTTTCTGTTCCAACTACCCGGATCACAGCTACCTGATCTCCTTCCTGAAGCTTGGTCGCCACTACCGTCCGGTTATTTGTGATAAATTCCTCAGCAGGCACCTGCTTCATCATACCCATTCTGGTAGCAAACAGAAGCATCTGTCCTGTCAGACGGCCAAAACAGGTAAGAAATACAATCTCCTCCCTGCTTCCGTCATATTTGCTTACGTTATCAATCGGCGTGCCCTTGTCACGAAGCTTGCCGAAAGGAATTTCCATAACCTTTACCTGGTGAAGACTTCCTGTGTTGGTAAAAATACAGATCTTATCTGTATTCAGACAGGGAATCCTGTGCTTGTACTCCTGATCTACCGTTTCCTGATTTCGCTCATAAGTCTGCCGATCCAGGAGCTTGCAGTAGCCAAACCGATCCATAACAAACACAACCTCCTGCACCTCCATCGGCGCCTCCTCATAAACAGCTTCTTTGCCGTCTTCAATCACTGTGCGGCGGGAAACAGCAAACTCTTCCTTAATTTGTTTCAGATCCTCCTGAATCACCTGATTCATGGCATCGCGGCTTTTCAAAATCTTCTCATACCGGGCAATTTTCTTCAGGCATTCCTTATATTCCTTCTCCAGCGCCATGATTTCCAGGCCAATCAGCTTGTAAAGCCGCATTTCCAGAATGGCTGCCGCCTGCTTCTCTGTAAAATGGAGCTGTTTGGCGTCCTCTTCAAAGCCGGGGTGCTTAAACTGAATTCTGGATATGTCTCCATACATCAGACATGCCTTCGCATCCTTCAGATTTTTGGATCCCCTTAAAATGGCAATGATCAGGTCAATCACATTACAGGCCTGAATCAGTCCTTCCCGAATCTCCTTCCGCTCCAGCTCCTTATCCAGAAGAGCCTGGTATTTGCGGGTCGTATTCTCATACTGGAACTCCAGGTAATGATCCAGAATCCCTTTCAAATTCAGAGTCTCCGGCCGTCCATGGGCAATCGCCAGCATATTGACGCCAAAGGTATCTTCCAGCTTCGTTTTTTTATAAAGAATATTTTTAATTTTGTCAATGTCCGCATCCTTTTTCAGCTCCAGAACAATACGGATTCCTTCTTTGCTGGACTGGTTGGAAATATCTACCACATCTGTCAGCTTCTTACTTTCCACCAAATCAGCCACGTCCATCAGAAATTTGTTAATGCCCGCGCCAATCATAGTATAGGGAATTTCGCTGATGACTAATTTATCACGATCTGCCTTTCTCCGCCCCAGCTCTACTTCAATTTTTCCGCGGAGCTTGATTTTTCCGACACCTGTTTCATAAATTTCCTTCAGATCCTTTTTGTTTGCAATAATACCCCCGGTAGGAAAATCCGGGCCGGGAAGATATTCCATCATCTGAGCAACATCCATTTGCGGCTGATCAATATAAGCCTGAACCAGCTCTACCACCTCGCCCAAATTGTGAGGCGGAATGCTGGTGCTCATTCCTACGGCAATTCCCTCAGAACCATTGATCAAAAGGTTGGGGACCCGCACCGGAAGAACCTCCGGCTCCTTTTCCGACTCATCGTAGTTGGGAACAAAATTTACGGTCTTGTCCAGATCCTTCAGGTAAACCTCTTCTGCAAATTTCTGAAGCCGCGCCTCTGTATAACGCATGGCTGCTGCACCGTCTCCCTCAATGGAACCGAAATTTCCGTGTCCGTCTACCAGGGCCATACCCTTTTTAAATGCCTGCGACATGACAACCAGTGTATCATAAATGGAACTGTCGCCGTGAGGATGATATTTACCCATGGTATCGCCTACAATACGGGCCGATTTCCGGTGTGGTTTATCATGCCCCAGCTTCAGCTCACTCATATCATAAAGAACCCGGCGCTGAACCGGCTTTAAGCCGTCCCGGGCATCAGGAATGGCCCGCGCAGTAATGACACTCATGGAGTAATTCAGATAGCTGCGCTGCATTTCCTCTGAAAATTCTGTTGTTAATATTTTTTCCGCCATGATCCTTCTCCTTCTTATGCGTCAATTTCCGCTTCTTCTGCGTGGTCGTAAATAAATTTCCGTCTGGGGGGAACGTCACTGCCCATAAGCATTTCCGTTACCTCTGAAGCCATGCGGGCATCCTCAATCTCCACCCGTTTCAGAACCCGGTGCTCCGGATCCAGGGTTGTCTCCCAAAGCTGCTCTGGATCCATCTCACCAAGACCCTTGTACCGCTGCAGGCGGAACTCTCCTGTGTGTGTTTTCCGGTAACGCTCCAGTTCCTTGTCATCATAAAGATACTGCTCCTGCCCTCTGGAAGGAATCACCTTATAGAGCGGCGGCATGGCAATAAACACATGGCCATTATAAATCAGCTCTGGCATAAAACGGTATAAAAAGGTCAAAAGAAGGGTGTCAATGTGGCTGCCGTCCACATCCGCATCCGTCATCAGAATAATTTTATGATACCGAAGTCTGGAAATATCAAAATCATTGCCGTAGCCCTCGGAAAAACCGCAGCCAAAGGCATTGATCATGGTTTTAATCTCCGCATTTGCAAGCACCTTGTCCATAGAAGCCTTCTCCACGTTCAGGATCTTTCCACGGATAGGAAGAATAGCCTGATACATTCTGTTTCTGGCTGTCTTGGCAGAGCCGCCTGCAGAATCTCCCTCAACAATAAAAATTTCACACTTCTCCGCATCCCGGCTTTCACAGTTAGCCAGCTTTCCATTGCTGTCAAACGAAAATCTGGACTTGGTCAGCATATTAGTCTTTGCCTTTTCCTCTGCCTTCCGAATTTTCGCAGATTTTTCAGCACAGGCAATCACCGATTTTAAGACCTCTACATTCCGGTCAAAATAGTGCTGCAGCAAATCTCCCGTAACCGTAAAAACCGCCTTTGTCGCATCGGCGCTGGCCAGCTTGGTCTTCGTCTGTCCCTCGAAAATCGGATCCGGATGCTTCACTGCCACAATGGCTGTCATTCCATTTCTGGTATCTGCGCCGGTAAAGTTGGGATCCTTTTCCTTCAGGATGCCCAGCTCCCTGGCATAGGAATTGATCAGCTGAGTAAATCTTGTTTTAAAACCAACCAGATGGGTACCGCCCTCCTGGGTAAAAATATTGTTGCAAAAGCCCAGAATATTTTCTTCAAAGGTATCTACAAACTGAATCGCAACCTCCACTTCAATCTTATCAATCTCACTTTTAAAATAAATTGGCTCATGAACGGCATTTTTTCCGTTGTTGATTTCCTTTACATAAGAAATAATTCCTTCCGGCTCATGATAAACAACCTCCTCCTCTTCTCCTGGCCTGCGGTTGGCATAGAAAATAGTCAGTCCGGGGTTCAGATAAGAAGTCTCGTGAAGACGGCTTTTCAGCCAGTCTGCCTTAAACCGTGTCTTTTCAAAAATTTCTCCGTCCGGAAGAAAATTAATCTCTGTTCCAGTCTCCTTTGTCCTTCCCAGAGTTGGAAGGAGGCCATTTTCCAGGGAAATTACCGGAATCCCCCTTTCATAGGCATCGTGATGAATATAACCATTTTTATAAACCTTCACATCCATCCGGGCAGATAAAGCGTTCACCACAGAAGAACCTACGCCATGAAGTCCTCCGCTTGTTTTGTAGGCGTCATTGTCAAATTTACCTCCTGCATGAAGCGTAGAAAGAACAATTCGCTCTGCAGATACACCCTTTTTATGCATTTCAACAGGAATGCCACGACCACTGTCCCTTACGGTGCAGGAACCGTCCGCCTCCAGCGTTACCCAGATCTGGCTGCAGTATCCGGCCAGGTGCTCATCCACCGCATTATCTACGATCTCATAGATCAGATGGTTCAGTCCCTTGGTGCCTACGCCTCCGATATACATGCCGGGCCGCTTGCGGACTGCCTCCAATCCTTCCAGCACGGTAATACTGTCTGCATTATATTGTGTCTTTGCCATGATATTCCTCCATTATTTCCTGTAATCCCATGCTATTATAAACAAAATGCCAGGCAAATTGCAAGCCTTCCTTTAAAAAAAGTTCGAACATATGTTTTATTTTATAAAAATTCCCTGTTCCGTCACAGCACTTTCCTGTAACAGAAAAAACCTGCGGAATCCGAAAGATATCGGATCACGCAGGTTTTTTGATTATAAAACTTTATTTAAGAAGCTGATGGTTCTCTCTTCCTTTGGATGAGAAAAAATTTCCTCTGGAGTTCCTTCCTCCACAATATAACCACCGTCCATGAAGATTACCCGATCGGCAACCTCTCTGGCAAAGCCCATCTCATGGGTTACAACAACCATGGTCATTCCCTCTGCTGCCAGCTGTTTCATAACCTCCAGCACCTCTCCCACCATTTCCGGGTCAAGGGCGCTGGTTGGCTCGTCAAACAGCATAATATCCGGATTCATTGCCAGAGAACGTGCAATAGCTACCCTCTGCTTCATGCCGCCGAAAAGCTCCTTTGGATAAGCATCCACAAAATCCTCCAGCTGTACCATCTTTATGTACTTCATGGCAACCTCTCTTGCCTCGTCATCCTTCATCCCCTTTAATTTAAGGCCGAACATGACATTTTTAAGAACGGTCAGCCATGGAAATAATGCATACTGCTGAAATACCACGCCCCGCTCGGTCCCGGTTCCCTCTACCTTCTTTCCATCTACATATACTGCTCCGGAGGTAGGCTCCAAGAGGCCTGCAATGATATTTAACAGCGTGGACTTTCCGCAGCCGGACGGGCCTACCACACAGATAAATTCATTTTCCATAATATCAAGATCCACGCCGTTTAAAGCAACCATACGGCCCTTGCGACCATCGTAGATCTTTTCCACATGGTCAATCTTGACCTTTACACGTTTCTCGTCTCCTGCCATCCGGTGAACCTCCTTTCCAGATATTTAATGATCTTTTCACTGGTGATCCCGATAATGCCGATCATGATAATATAAAGCAGCATAGGCTCCACTTCAAAGGTGTTATTTAAAGAACGGATCCTCATTCCCATACCTGCGATCGCGCCTGTAGACTCAGCGGCGATCAGGGTTGTAAGAGCTACGGATACGCCCAGGCGGACTGCGGTAATGATAAATGGAGTCGTGGCCGGGAAAATAACCTTTACAAACAGATCGCTGTCCTTTGCGCCCAGCACCTTTGCAGCTTTGATCAAGGTCTCGTCTACGTTGCGCACACCCTGATAAATCGTCACGGTCATAATAAGGAAGGTTGCCAGCCAGATCACGATGACCTGAGGCCGTCTTCCTACTCCGGCAGAAATAACCACCAGCGGAACATAGGCCAGAGGCGGGATGTTACGGATGAACTGGATCCACGGCTCTACAATGTAGCGCACCGGCCGGTACCAGGCCATGAGAAAGGCTACCGGAACCGATGTAACAAAGCCAAGGACAAAGCCCATCACCACGGAAATCATACTGCTGCTGAAATCCTGCCACAGTACGCCTCGCTCGATCATGGTACCCAGGGACGCCAGCACCTCCGGCGCAAAGGGAAAGCTGCGGGCCGTAGTCGGATTCACAGACAGCCATTTCCACAGAAGCATCGCTGCAAGAAAGGAAATAAGCAGCCAGCCCCAGTTGGGGATACGGCTGATGATATCCCGCTGCGCATGATCTTTCTTCCTGTTTTCATCAGAAGCCATAATTTTTCCTCCTGTTTTTTTATTTTTGGCTCTTATTTTTGTCGTCTTTGCTAAATCATTTCTGTTTCTTATGGTTTCAGTATATCATGTTGTACAAAATAGTCACTGCCTATTTACCCAAACGTTTGCCTTGTTTTCCCTCATTTTTTCTTTCATTTTTGCGTTTGGCTCTGTTTTTTTGTGTTTTTATCATGTATACTTACATCATAGCATCAGTGGGTAAGGAGGAAATCGCATGACACTGAAGGAAATCGCTGCCGAGACAGGCGTATCCATTTCCACCGTATCGCGGGTAATCAATAAAAGCAGCAAATCTCCGGCCAGGAAAGAGGTTCAGGACAAAATCTGGGAAATCGTCCGGCGCACCGGCTATACCCCAAATCATACAGCCAGGGAACTAAAAAAAGGCTCTTCCACTGAGAAAGAACCCTTATCCCGCTCGCTTGCCTGCCTGTTTGCCAGAGTAGAGGATGGAGCCGCTGACAGCTTCTTTACTCCTCTTGCAAGGAGCATCGAAAAAGAGGCGTTCCGCCACGGCTATATATTAAAATATACCTTTTCCACCTTTGATATCCATCATCCCAGCACCTTCCGCCTCATTGAAGACAATCAGGCAGACGGCGTAGCGGTCCTGGGACGGTGCGATAAAGAGCTGTTAAAATTTTTAAAACAGTATTTTAAGTATGTTGTGTATGCCGGACTCAACAGCCTGGACGCCAAATATGACCAGATCATCTGCGACGGCGGTCAGGCCGCTTATGCTGCAGTCAGCCGTCTCATTGAACTTGGACATAAAAAAATCGCCTATATCGGCGAAACAGATAAAGAAGAGCGCTATAACGGATACTGCCGGGCTCTCGAACATGCAGGAATCCCTATTTTAAAGGGATATATCAGCAATGTAAAGCTCTCCTCCGAAGGAGGATACCAGGGAG
>ERZ650918.3244-NODE-3244-length-9956-cov-4.752752_pt1 | contig 9956 bp, 8 predicted proteins | sample MGYA00514758_ERZ650918 | MGnify/ENA metagenome assembly ERZ650918 | reverse complement strand
CGAAACCATCATAATCCAGTCCGTAACCTACGATAAAGTCGTTCGGGATTTCCATTGCTACGTATTCGATGTTCAGATTGACCTTGAGTTTTTCAGGCTTCACTAGCAGAGAAGCAATATGGATTGCTTCAGGGTTGCGTGTACCCAATGTATCCAACAGGCGTTGCATGGTTAGCCCGGTATCCACAATATCTTCTACAATAACTACTGTACGTCCGGCAATGTCTTCATTCAGTCCGATCACTTCCTTAATCACTCCCGAAGAAGTCACTCCCTGATAAGAAGCCAGTTTCACAAACGAAATCTCGCAAGGGATGGTGATGTGCTTCAACAAGTCGGCAGTAAACATAAATGAACCGTTCAACACACTAAGGAAGAGCGGATTCTTACCTGCCAAGTCGCGGTTGATTTCGTTCGCTACGCGAATCACTTCTTTCTGAATATCTTGTTCCTTAATAGAAACGGTAAATAGTTTGTCTTTTATCTGAATGGTATCCATAACCGGTAATTTTAAAAAAGTTGTCGCAAAAATACAATTTTTTATTCTACCCCGTGCATCATCTTCTGTAATTTCTTCGAGAGAAGGAACAGAATCAGTGAAGCGACACCCGACATTACGACGAATACCATGAAGAAGTCGTACATTGTAGCAATCTGATAACCCAGGATTGTTTTCACCTTTCCATCTTCCGGATAAAGCCCGCTCAACATACCTGCAAACTTGTTGGCTGTGGCGGTAGAGAGATACCAGATTCCCATCATCAGGGATGCGAAACGCAACGGGCTCAATTTGTTGACCATAGAAAGTCCGATAGGTGACAGGGCGATTTCACCCATCGTATGAATGAAGTAAAGCCCGGTCAGCCAAATCATGCTTACTTTTACTCCGGGAACGGCATCTTTCACTCCAAAGCAAATGAAAAGGTATCCCAAAGAGAGCAGTAAAAGACCGATGGCTTGTTTGGTCGGAGAAGCCGGTTCCATCTTTCGTTTGTTCAGGAAGCTCCATACGCCCGGCATGATATAAGCCAATACAACCACGAAAAGCGGATTGAAAGACTGGAACCAGGAAGCCGGCATTTCCCAGCCGAGAATATCGCGGTTGGTTTGCTCAGACGCAAAAAGTGTCAAGGATGCTCCTGCCTGTTCGTAGGCCGCCCAAAAGAATATGACGAAAAAGGCTACGATATAGATTACGAAGATACGGCTGCGTTCTATTTTTGTCAGCGAGCCATCCAACAGGATGAGTACCGGGAATACGATACAAGCCGTGAAGATACCTACACTAATCCAGTCACCGCTAAAGATGTAGCCGAAGAATGACAGCAGGACGGCAGTTAATATCGTTATTATGACGGCGTTGCGGACTTTAGTCCGTGTGTCCATTTTCGGGTGGGAGATGTGACCGGCTTTATCTTCTTTCTTTTCACGCTTGGCGTCGGGGATAATGCCGATAGGTTCTCCGGACGGTGAGAAAAGGTATTTGTTCTTTTGAGTTTCGAAAAGTACGACGGTAAACAGTGTCATGATTCCGGCTGCAAGGAATCCCCATTTAAAATCATGAGGATCTCCCGTATCTCCCAAATAACCGCAAATCAACGGAGCAGCGAAAGAACCGACATTCACTCCCATATAGAAGATGGTATATGCCGCATCCAACCGCTTGTCTCCCGGCTCATAGAGTTGTCCCACCAAAGAGGAAACGGTAGGCTTGAAACAGCCGTTGCCCAAAATCAGAAATCCGAGTCCGCCGTACATCAGCCAATGCGCCAGTCCGGTATTATTCAGTGTGGAAGCACTCATAAACATAAGGAACTGCCCCACTGCCATCATCATCGCTCCCCAGAAAACGGAACGACGGATACCCCAGTATTTATCGGCAATGTATCCACCAATCAAGGGGGTCAGATAAACTAATCCGGTATAGCTACCGTAGATAGATGCCGCAGCTTCCTTGTCAAACAATAATGCCTGCGTCAGGAAAAGAATAAAGATGGCACGCATTCCGTAATAACTGAAACGTTCTGCCGTGCTGGTCGCGAAAATCAGATAAAGGCCTTTCGGATGCCCTTTCAATGCACTCATGGATTTATGTGTTTTAGTAGTTTATGGGGCGAAAAGGTAGGAAAAATAGAGAACCTGTCAAAAGTCTGTAGTGATGACTTTTGACAGGTTTGTAGATTTAAAAATCTTCGTTAATTATAATGAAAGAGTTAATTATAATCAGTATCCCAATAGAGGCTTTACTGATTCCAACCTTTACCTGGAATAAAGGTACAATATTGAATTTCGACTCCCATAATGCCACCGGATGTACTGGAAATATTTCTAACTACATAAATGCCTGTATAACGTTCCTCTTGTACCCATTATAGTTATATATATTTGATAATATACGCATACCCTGGTTTACATGCTACTTTATTTGCCCATCCACTTTCTGTAATCTTATTCGTATCGATAGAACCTAAACCATTTTTTCACCGAGAAAATGACGCGGAACCGAACTTTATCACAACTTGAGGCTCTGGAATGCCCTACTAAACAATAAAGTTAAGCCCACGTCAAGAAACGCAGGCGTTATAACTCTCTATCCTTGTTCAGTAGTGAATACCGGCTCGTTTTATAATTCACAGAATGAATATCAAGAGAAAAGAATGAACTACGAAAAGACTAGTAGAAGATAGGGAATAATAATATTTCAGGCGCAAATACTCCTACATATCCACCTCATTAAATTTTCAACAACGTAAATAATCAAGTGGAGTTCCACCTTAAATGTAAATTAGTCGTCACTTTAGCCAAAAGTAAATTCGACATTTTCGATACTGGCAAAGAGCATTCCTTCCTTTTTTCTCAGAAAAACTTTACTTTCCCTAGCCAGCCAACCGATAGCAAGAGCTACGTCTTCAAAGGTCAAACCTAACTCACGGCACAAATCGAACATTGAAAGTTCACCCTTTTCATTTAAGATGCGCCATACTTTTCCTGCATTCAAACCAATCCTAGTCTTTTCCATAATGCAAACTTTTAAAGATTAAACAATCTATTATTTATGATTTAATCATTGTGAGCATAGGAAAATAATGTTATTCGCATTACCTACTTACAAAGATAACATTTTTCTCGAAAAATACAAATAATCAAAAGCTTACGTCGCAAAAGTCTGTCCATTTCTATAAGGGTAAGAAATAAAACGATGTGTAGATGAACTTGTTCAAACCAGTACTGAAGTAAATAGAATGATATACTTGACTTGCTCAAGTCTCCTACATCTTTTCATTGAGTTTAGTACTTGTTCCACTCAAGTCTACTATTAAATAGTAAAAGAACAAAACGCTTTCAGCTTTCAGTTCTTCAAAAAAGCCCCTTTTCATCGAAGGTTTTGCCTGAAAGCAAACCTGAATGCAAAAGTGTATAATTTTAGTTCCTCTTTTGATGCTATATCTACTTGTAACAAAGGTTCTGTTTTAGCGAAACGGAGCTTGCATTTCATTAAAACAGAGCCTCTGTTTCACCAAGATAGAGGCTCTGTTCAGTTCAGCCCACGTCCCGATAAGTTTCAGCCGACAGGTAAGCAACCCTGAGTCCACATGCCATCCACTTTTACCCGCGTGATGAATCTATATCCCCCGCTTGTTGAACATATAGAACCAACGCGGTGAGTATATATACCTACTACGCTGAATATATAGATACACCATCTAACTTGAAAAACTGAAACGACTGAAACCGGATTATAGCATGACTATTCAAATAGTTCCTTCCCGATAGAAGAATTTAACCTTTCCATCCTCTCATTAATCAAATAAAAGAAGTATATTTGCTTAATTATTAAACTGTAAGCAATATGACTATCATCGCCAATCCCATTTACGACGCCGTCTTCAAATTCCTGATGGAAGACAAGAAAGTCGCCAAGATATTTCTTTCCGCATTGCTCAAAAAGGATATCATAGACCTTGAAATGCGCCGCCACGAGTATACTTCCATGGAACATACGCGCATCTCACTCTTTCGTATAGACTTCTCAGCAAAGATTCGTGAGAACGACGGTTCGGAACACCTTGTCCTCATCGAACTGCAAAAGACCTGGCTCATCACTGAAACCTTGCGCTTCCGCCAGTACCTGGGCACACAGTATCTCAACAAGGAGAACATTATCGAAGAAAAGAACGAGCATGGACAAAGACGAACCTACGGTTTGCCCATCATCTCTATCTACATTCTGGGACATCCCTTGGGTGACCTTACCGAGCCAGTGGTTTACGTACGTCGCCGCTATCTGGATTATGACGACAATCCTCTTCCTTCTCCCGATCCCTTCATAGAGAGTCTGACTCATGACAGCATCATCGTACAGATTCCTTTTCTCACCGGTCGAACCCGTAACCGCCTCGAACGTTTGTTGAGTGTATTCGATCAGGAATACCGGCAGGCTGATAGCGAACACTATCTGGAAATTAACGATGAGCATCTTGATGATGAAGTGAAGTGTGTTGTTCATCGCCTGCTGAAGGCTGCCGCCGCACCCGACGTGCGTCGTGCCATGGAGATAGAAGACGAGATTCTTTCTGAAATTGAGGACAGGGATACAACAATTATGATGAAGAATAAGGAAATTGAGCAGAAAGAGCAGGTGATCGAGCAGAAAGAACAGGTAATTGAGCGGAGCAAGCAGGTGATCGAGCAGAAAGAGCAGGTGATTCGTTCAATGGTCAAGATGCTCTGCAACAATGGGATATCGGTTGAAGAGATATCCAAACAATTGTCAATACCAGTGGAGCAAATCAAACAATACATCGATTAATATATTATTCTCCTCTGATAAAGATACAAACGATATAAAAATAGGGGCAAGCTACTCTTGCAAACAAGAGTAGCTTGCCCCTATTTTTCCTATTATCGTAGTAACACTATTCTACTTTTCTCATTGTTTGAGTTGATAATTCACATAGCAGAATTAGCTCAAAAGCATAACGGCCATGAACTAAGTATTGATTTGTCTAGTCTACCAATAGATAAATAATAACTTATCAGCAATATCCCATGCCCTATCCAACCATGATTAACAAGTTTTCTTCCCACAACAAACGGGAAAAGTCAGAAGAATCATGTACATTTGTAGTTCGAAAACTAAAAGAACATTGTAATGAAAATATTTCCAAGTAGCAGTATCAAGAAATTGGACGCTTATACCATTGACCACGAACCGATTGCATCAATCGACCTGATGGAACGTGCGGCAACAGTACTAACCAAAGCTATCACGGACAGATGGGGGACGGAAACACCCGTCACTATCTTTGCCGGGCCGGGGAATAATGGCGGAGACGCCCTTGCCGTAGCCCGCATGATGGCTGAAAAAGGATATAAGACAGAAGTATATCTCTTTAATACAAAAGGAAATCTTTCACCCGACTGTCAGACAAATAAGGAACTGGTGGAAATAATGGAAGAAGTTACATTCCATGAAATCAGTACACAGTTTGTACCGCCCGTTCTGACACCCGACCATTTAGTGATTGACGGGTTATTCGGTTCGGGACTGAACAAGCCGTTAAGCGGTGGGTTCGCAGCCGTGGTGAAATATATTAATGCTTCTCCTGCCATGGTAGTAGCCATCGACATTCCTTCCGGGCTGATGGGAGAAGAAAATACATTCAATGTAAAAAGCAATATTATCCGTGCAGACGTTACTTTCAGCTTGCAACTGCCGAAACTTGCTTTCCTTTTTGCAGAAAATACTGAATTCGTAGGCGAATGGGAATTATTGGACATTCAGTTGAGCGAAGAGGGAATCGAAGAGACGGAAACAAACTACGAAATGTTGGAGATTGAAGAAATCCGTTCGCTTATCAAGCCCCGCAAGCAATTCGCCCATAAAGGGAATTTCGGTCACGCGTTGCTGATAGCCGGTTCAAAAGGAATGGCGGGAGCATCCATATTGGCAGCCCGTGCCTGTCTACGTTCCGGAGTGGGATTGCTTACCGTGCACGCTCCGATATGCAACAACGACATTTTGCAAACTTCCGCCCCCGAAGCAATGGTAGAGACAGACGCTAGTGAGAACTACTTTGCCGTACCTACCGACACCGACGATTATCAAGCGGTCGGCATCGGCCCGGGACTCGGACGGAATGAAGAAACGGAAGCCGCCCTTATCGAGCAATTGGAACATTGCCAAACTCCCGTTGTACTGGATGCCGACGCACTGAACATTCTTGCCAACCACCGCCACACACTTACACACCTGCCGAAAGGCTCTATCCTCACTCCTCATCCGAAGGAGTTGGAACGCCTGACCGGTAAATGCCAGGATTCTTACGAACGTCTGATGAAAGCCTGCGAACTGGCTCGTGCAGCACACGTCCACATTATACTGAAAGGTGCTTACTCTGCCATAATCACTCCTGAAGGCAAATGTTACTTCAACCCGACAGGAAACCCGGGAATGGCAACCGGTGGCAGCGGCGATGTTCTGACCGGGGTTATCCTTGCCTTACTGGCACAAGGCTATCCCACCGAAGAAGCTGCTAAAATTGGTACTTATATCCACGGACTAGCCGGAGATATTGCCCAAAAGAAGCAAGGAATGATCGGACTGATAGCAAGTGATATTATCACCTGCCTGCCCACAGCCTGGCGACTTGTAAGCGAATAAAAGTTAAGAACTTACAGTTTTTTCAATAACTTCATTAACTTTGTTTTCAAAACCAGTTAAAAGAGAACCGAATATGAAAAAGTTGATTATAGCAGCGGGCCTACTTATGGCAACTTCCGCTTATGCACAAACCGAAGTACTGACAGGCGTCACACGTGGAAAGGACTATGGAGTCGTATACAGCCTTCCCAAAACTCAAATAGAACTAGAGATAAAAGCCAATAAAGTCAACTATACTCCGGGTGAATTCAGCAAATACGCAGACCGCTATCTGCGATTGAACAATGTATCCGCTGATCCTGAAACGCACTGGGAACTGACCAGTGTAAAAGTGAAATCGGTAGGAGTACCGAACAGCGAAGCTACTTACTTCGTAAAGTTGAAGGATAAAACAGTAGCTCCTCTTATGGAACTGACCGAAGACGGCATAGTGAAATCTATCAACGTGCCTTACAGCCAAAACAACTCCACGAAGAAAAGCTCCCCAACCGCTCCCGCTCTCCAGAAGAGCGCGAATCCCCGCGACTTTCTGACCGAGGAAATACTGATGGCAAGCTCTACCGCCAAGATGGCGGAATTGGTTGCCAAAGAAATCTACAATATCCGTGAAAGCAAAAATGCCTTATTACGCGGACAGGCAGACAATATGCCGTCGGACGGCGCACAGCTTAAAATCATGCTTGACAATCTGAATGTGCAGGAAGATGCCATGACCAAAATGTTCTCCGGCATACAGGACAAGGAAGAAAAGACATTCACCGTTCGTCTCACTCCTGACAAGGAGTTTAATAATGAAGTGGCTTTCCGCTTCTCCAAGAAGCTGGGTGTGGTTGCCAACAATGACTTAGCGGGAACTCCGTTCTATATCAGCCTGAAAGACTTGAAGACTGTCAAGATACCGCAAGAGGACGGAAAGAAAAAGAAAGATCTGGACGGGATTGCCTACAACGTACCGGGACAAGCAATGGTTACCCTGACTGATGGGAAGAAGAAGCTATACGAAGGGGAACTTCCTGTCACTCAATTCGGTATAATTGAATATCTGGCTCCGGTATTGTTTAATAAGAACTCTACCATCAAAGTGTATTTCGACCCGAATACAGGCGGATTGCTTAAAGTGGACAGAGAAGAAGGCAAATAAAGAACCTTTAAAAAGCAAAGAATATGGGCGGTGAAGGACATATGCTCGACATGATACGCCGGTTAAGCGAAGGGCGGGAAGCATCCCGCCTACGGCGCGAACGCACCAGTGAGAAGTTGAAGCATATGAACCAGACCAACGATCATTACTCACTGCCCGACACTACCCCGGAAGAAATGGGACGCATCATCAAAGACTCCGAAAAGAAAAAGGAGAAAGACAGTAACTATTTCGTATGGGGAACACTTATCATCATGGGTGCACTGATTGCAACTGCCGTAATATTGTGGGCTGTATTCATCAAATAAATGATATTTTTTTGCAGACAGAATAATAAATTTCTTTTTAGACAGAAGAACATAAGAACAAAAAATGAAACAGTAGTAGTTTAATGACCGGCAGAAATAATTTTCCAAGCGCAGTTTTTATGTTCTTTTGTTCTTATGTCTAAATTAAATTTCCATTCATAAGACTGGCGTCATCAATTTTATAAATCCATCTTTCTGCATCTGAAAAAGATAAGCAGATATACGCGACTCGTAGCCCGCTTCATTCTGAAAATGGTCTGCGAGTTTTTCTATAATCTCACGAACCGTACGCTTCCCGTCTATCAGTTCCCATACAGCCGTACCATGTTCTTCCAAATGCACATGATGATCTTTCGACATTCCTTTCGGCACAAGGAAACGTTGCATCCACGGATACTTGAAACGGGGAAAGGAGAGCACAATAGTTTCCCCTTCCCGTTCTGCTGTAATATGTTCACTGCGACAGGGAATAACCTCAAGCAGGTTTATTTTCTCTTTGGCAGCCATCGTTTTTATTACTTCTGAATATTTGCTTCTTCCAAACCGTAGCCTTTCTTCTTGTTTTCTGCTTTCAGCATCAAAGCAACAATCAAAGCCAATACACCAAAGAGAGCAAAAATACTCATGGGCAGCGTATAATCATAGGTTTGTGCGCCGTCTATCACCGGGCCTTTGCAGTAAGAGTTCAACACCCATCCGATCAACAAAGGAACACCCATCAATCCCCAGTTCTGCACCCAGAAAATCAGAGCGTAAGCCGTACCCAACTGTTTTTCCGGGATAATCTTCGGAACAGAAGGCCACATAGCCGAAGGCACTAGCGAGAAGGCAAAACCCAGGATAATCATAATAATGGTAGCAAACCACCATATATTCAAAATAGGCAAAGCAAACATCGTATGTACGAAAATCAACATCACAGAACCGATTATCATCAGCGTAGCTCCCTTACCGATACGGTCATATAGCGAACCGAACAACGGAGTCAATATAATAGCGCCAATCGGCAACAGTCCGGGGATTGTTCCTGCCAGTTTCGGATCTACATTGTATTTCTGCACCATCAAATCCGCCGCATACTTGATAAACGGAAATACTGCCGAATAGAACAATACGCACAATAACGCAATCAGCCAAAATCCCTTATTCGTGATAATATAGACAATATCTTTCATGCGGAACGGCTCTTCAGGCTCCAGCCCCTCTGCGTCCAAAGATGCATCCAACTTCTTGTCATAGAAAGTATAAATGAAGAAAGCAATCGTACCTACACACAACATAATCAGACAAAACAGAATCGGAGCAGGAATATTAGTATGGAACGCCCCACTCTCGTCCGTATATCCGAAGAAGTCTGCCAAAGGTACTGTCATCACCATTGCCAGGGTTGTTCCTATACGTGCCGTAGCCATTTCAAGTCCCATGGCCAACGCCATTTCCTTGCCTTTGAACCACTTCACAATAATCTTGGAAACAGTGATACCCGCAATCTCCACACCAACTCCGAAAATAGCATATCCCAATGCCGCCAAAGTAACCTGCATCTTGAATCCGAAAAGCATAGCTCCTTCCGGGAAAGTAGTCGAAACCGCATAATATTTTAATCCGCAGCCCAGTACCATCAACAGACAAGCTCCCATTCCGGTGAAACGGACACCCATCTTATCCAAAATGATACCACCCAAAATAAGCATCACCAAGAATACATTAAACCAACCATAAGCACTTGTGAAGAAACCGTAATCAAGGCTGTCCCATAATAATTCTTTCTCGAGCATGGGCTTTAGCGGAGACATTACGTCGGTGAGGAAATAGCCGCATAGCATAGTAAATGCGACCAATG
>ERZ650918.3242-NODE-3242-length-9961-cov-2.510196_pt1 | contig 9961 bp, 6 predicted proteins | sample MGYA00514758_ERZ650918 | MGnify/ENA metagenome assembly ERZ650918 | reverse complement strand
ACTTCTGAAAGTAGTAGAGGCGAAACGGCTGCTGGAGTCGGCGAAAGCGTCCACAGTACAGGAAGCAGCAGATATGGTCGGCATCAGCCGCAGCTCTTTTTATAAATATAAAGACGATATTTTTCCGTTTCATGACAATGCAAAAGGGAAAACAATCACGTTTATGATCCAGATGGATGATGAGACCGGACTTTTGTCGGATGTACTGCATATCGTGGCAGATTATCATGCCAATATCCTGACGATCCATCAGAGTATTCCGATCAACGGCATCGCATCTCTGACGCTCAGTGTGGAGATCCTCGCTACGACAGGAGATATATCGGCGATGATGCAGGATATTGAAATACAGTGCGGTGTACAGTACATCAAAATTTTAGGAAGAGAATAAAAAAGCAATTCTTTGGACAAAAGAACCAGAGATAAGCATAAAAGAAAACAACAGGAGGCTTAAAATGATCCAGATTGCAGTCTTAGGATATGGAACAGTAGGTTCCGGAGTGGTAGAAGTTATCAATACCAACCACAGCAGCATCAATAAAAAAGCAGGAGAAGAGATCAACATCAAATATGTGCTTGATCTTCGCGATTTCCCGGGAGATCCGATCCAGGAAAAAATCGTACATGATTTTGATGTTATTTTAAATGATCCGGAGATTAAAATTGTCGTTGAAGTTATGGGCGGTGTGGAAGTGCAATTCAACGATGCATTTTTCGCTGACAAGAGGTCTCTTGGCAATTACTATGTGATTCCGTTGAAGATGACGGGTGTGCAAGGCGCGGACTCCATTCTTCAGGGTAAAGCCGCTGTGCAAAATCCCATATTGACGAATAGCGGTGACTGGAGCATACAGCCCAAAAACTTCATATTGTATGCGGTGAAGTATGTCAATCCTTGGCATGGCGAATACCTGCGTCGTGGAGTGGATCAAGCTATCATAAATGGAGTCTCATCACAATTAGTGCGCCATCAGCAATATGTAGAGAAAGATGAAAAAGTAAAGATCACAACCGAAAGTTTGAAAGATAACATCTTATCATTATCAACAAAAGATGCACAGGGCAATCTTTTCAATTACAACCTCAGCATGACTTTTGCAGAAGACGGCAGTTGCACAATAGGTAGTACCTCTGATGACTTCACTATCTCAGGTACCGGCAAATTCGTAAAAAAGGGTGAAAAGAATAGCCTTGGCGGCAAAGATCGTGACGCTATCTACCTGGACTATACAGTCGACTTCAAGACCAAGAACATGCAGTATGCCACCAAGGATACATTGGTGTTGAGTAGCCGTGCCGTACAAGGCGGTAAATCATTCGAAATAGAAATAAGATAAGTATTATCTGGTATAAACGTTAAAAACCAAAGAACATGAAATACTTTAATCATAAGATAATCGGTATTGCCATGATATGTATAACGGTTATGGCATGCACCGATGAATACAATTGTAACCTTCAGGTAGAAAAACCTGAAGAAGTGGCCAATAGTGAATACTTGGCCAGCTTTGATTTGCTGAAATCGTATATTACCCGCGATGCCGGTTCACCGTTTAAGCTTACGGCAAACATGTCTTCAACAGACTTTTTAAAGAAAGACATTGCTTACAGTACCATTCTGAGCAACTTTGACGGTATAGATGTCGGTGGTTCTTTCACACCCATCAGTTCATTGAAAGAAGACAATTCCTACGATTTTGGTGGAATGCAACTTTTGTCCGATGCCATCAAAGGAACGGACATAACACTTTATGGTGGTACGCTCTGTTCCAACCAAGGACAACGCACCGCTTACTATAATGAACTGATACAGCCTATTATTATCCCCTTCGTACCCGAAAAAGGTAAAACTGTGATTTGCGACTTCGAGAATGATGAAATCGGTACAGTTTACGGTATGACCGGAGGAAGTCAGGCTGTAGTAGAAAATGATCCGGATGGAAAGAGCGGTAAAGCCCTCCATGTAGGTACCGACGATAACAAGGCCGCCTATTCACATCCTAAGTTCAACGTCAAGTTACCGGAAGGCCGAAAACTGGGCGACTACGTCAATCTGACCATTGATATGCGTATTGTGAATCAAGACGGGTTATGGGGTGCAGGTATGAGAGTCTTTATTAACGGACAAGAATTTAACGTAGGCACAAATGCCCAAGGAATCGGTTGTAATTCCAACTCCTGGAATCGCGGAGCAGTCATCAGCTTGAATAGTGCTACAGCTCCAGGCTTCATATTGCCGGAAAGCTTGAAGAGTCTTACAGAGTTTGAGTTGGCTGTCGGTTCGGCTTCGGGAGGCGCACAATATTTTCTTGACAATATTGTGATGAATTATGAAGTCTCTGCCACCGGTGTTACTAAAATCGACTTCGAAAAAGATGAACTGGGCAAAGAATATCCGATGACCAATGGCAACTCTTCAGTTGTAGAGAATGACCCTCAAGGTCAAAGTGGGAAAGTGTTACATGTAGGATCTGCAGGAAATCTGGCATCTTATACTTATCCTAAGTTCAAAATTAAATTGCAAGAGAGCAGAACCTTGGGTGATTATACCGGACTATCTCTCGATATGTTTTTAATTGATGGTAAAGGCGGCTGGGGTTCCGGCATGAGAGTGGTAATTAATGGACAAGAGTTCAACTGTGGCCAAGGACCGTTCAACTTCGGTTGTGAAGCTAACAAATGGGGACGAGGCAAAATTTATATCACATTCCTGAAAGAAGGTGAAACTGCGGGAGGTGGAAAGATCGCTATTCCCAATTCCATGAAGGATCTGACCGAAATAGAGCTGGCCGTAGGTTCAGGCTCGGGCGAGTGGCATGCTTACATCGATAATATCAACCTCCACTGGAAAGCCGACGATACCATCATCGAAAAAACTCCCGAAGAGAAAAAAGACATCTTTACGGAAGAGATGAATAAATGGATCGGTGGTATAGTAAATGCCGGTGGTGAATCTGTAAAAGTATGGAATATTGTAGGTGAACCACTTGACAAGACCATAGATGCCAACACCTTCAACTGGGGTGAATACTTGGGCGAAGTAGAATATGCACGTACAGCCGTGAAACAGGCCCGTGACACAGCGAAAATTGATCTCAACCTCTTCGTCAGCAATACATTCAATCAATCTGATGAGATGGGACAGAAAGCCGATGAATTGATTGCATTGGTAAAATCCTGGGAAGCAGATGATGTAACCCGTATTGACGGATACAACATCCTTCTCCATGCGGTTTATTCCAAAGATGCCACTTCCCAGAAAGCCAATGAAGAGATGATTTCCGAATTGTTCGGCAAGCTGGCACAGACCGATAAACTGATACGTGTATCCGACCTCAGCATGATGGTGGAAGATGCAGAGGGTAAATTCATCCAGACCGGTAAACTGACTGATGATGAACGGAGTGCCGCCGCCAACTATATGGCTTTCATCATGAAAGAATATCGGAAAACTATTGCGTCAGACAAACAATATGGTATATCCATTTCAAGTATTACCGAAACCAATACCGGTGACAAGATTTGCCCCTGGACTTCGAAATACAATCGAAATGGAATGTATGAAGGAATAGTTGAAGGATTGAAATAACCCGAAGTATAATGAAACAACTTATTAGAAATCTATGCATTTTTCTGATGGGAATGTCATGTTGGGCATGCTCTGATAATAATAATGCGGAGACTGATGATAACGGGAAGGGCGCATATGCGCTCTTCCTAAAAAAGTCAATTACAGTGAGTGCCGGTGAAAATCAGACGGAGATAGTTGTAGAATGGGCAAAAACTTCCTGGGAGATAACCTTCGAACAGGGAGATATTGTAAAAAGTATAACTCCGATGTCAGGTGGAAGCAGTGATGGAGAAAAGCAGTACACAAAGATTCAAGTGGTTTGCAATGCTAACGCTTCAATGAAACAACGTACACAGACTATTCACATTACTGACAAAACCAACAAACAGACTACTGATTTATTGATAGAACAGGAACCGGCGTTCAAGTCTGTTACACTCAATATTGACCCTACAGTGAAATATCAGCCGATAGCAGGATTCGGTGGAATGTATAATCCTAAAATTTGGTGTGGCGGAAACCTCATTTCTGCCCGGCAATTAAACCAAATGTATGGTGAAGGCGGATTGGGCTACTCCATCCTTCGCCTGATGGTTTATCCCAACGAATCTGATTGGAATGCTGATGTAGAAGCGGCTAAAGCGGCACAGGCCAATGGAGCAATAGTTTTTGCATGTCCGTGGGACTGTACAGATGCTCTCTCCGAGCAAATTAAGGTGAACGGCAAAGAAGTAAAACATCTCAAAAAAGAGAACTATGAGGCATACGCCGACCATCTTATCCGTTATATCAATTTCATGAAGCAGAATGGAGTAGACCTTTATGCCATATCTGTTCAGAATGAACCGGACATGGACTTTACTTACTGGACTCCTCAGGAAGTGGTAGATTTTGTGAAGCAATACGGCGCCAAAATCCGTGAAACCGGAGTCAGACTGATGTCTCCCGAAGCATGCGGTACGCAGCCCGAATACACGGATCCGATAATCAACGATGCCGGAGCATTTGCACAGACCGATATTATTGCCGGACACCTTTATCAAGGTTTTACAGACTTGGATAATGGATACGTCAAAAATCGTCACGATTACATCTGCGGTCTCTATCCCCGCATCCAAGGAAAGACGTGGTGGATGACGGAACACCTCTTTAATGACGGAGAAAAATCAGATGATCCGTCAGCATGGGAATTCCAAAAGTGGCAATACTGTCTCAACCATCTTGGCAAAGAAATCCACATGTGTATGGAGGGCTATTGCAGTGCATACGTATACTGGTATTTAAAGCGCTTTTATGGATTAATGGGCGATAACGACAAACGCAGCCCGGTGGATGAAGGTGAAATAGCTAAGAATGGTTACATCATGGCCCATTACGCACAGTATGCCACAGGTACTACCCGCATTAAAGCTGTCACGAATAATACAGGGATATGTGCCACAGCCTACATCAATGAGGCAGGAAATGAAGTAACGGTTGTATTGCTGAATTTCACCGAAGCCACCCAGTGTGTAGAAATACCATTGGCAGGAACGAAGCGTGCAAGTGCCGTTGAAACAAATGAAAATAAAAATATGGAAGTTATCAGTACTGAGATACCGGAATCCGGTGAAGGTGTATATGTTCTGTTGTCTGGTAACAGCATAACCTCTATCCGGTTGACTTTGTAATTGCATGAAGTGATATGGAGTCACTCAAGTAATTCATATTCTCCCAAAATGGCAAGTGTTGCCAAAGCAAAATAAAAAATTGCTTTGCGCAACACTTTTTTTTATTTTTGATGTCACGTTCGCTTTACACGTTCGTCTTAGTTATGTAAATGGAACTCAAACAATTTAAAATATCCGTTCTACCCCTCCGCAATAAACTATTGAATTATGCGCGGAAGTTGACCGAAAGTCCGGACGATGCAGAAGATGCCGTACAGGAAGTCCTGCTCAAGCTATGGAATAAAAGGCTTGAACTGGAACAGTACCGAAGTATTGAAGCATTCGCCATGACCATGACACATAATCTCTGTATGGATATGTGGCGTACTAAACATACAACCAACGTACCATTGGAATATGTGCAAGATGCCACCCCCAGCGGAACACCGGAACGGTTGCTTGAAATAAAAGACGAAATTCGCCTGATGCATGAGATTATCAATTCACTGCCCGACTTGCAGCGCACCATCATGCGGATGAAGGATATCGAAGAGTACGAAACAGAAGAAATTGCCGACATCACAGGTTGTAATCCGGAGGCTATCCGAAGTAACCTGTCGAGAGCACGAAAGAAAGTGAGGGAAATTTACATGCAAACCATACAAGAAAAAATAAGGAGGAAACAAGCATGAAGATAGAAGAATTAATAGATCGCTATTTCGAGGGACAGACCTCATGTGACGAAGAACGCGAATTGCGCCGTTTCTTCACACAAGAGAATATACCAGAATCCCTACAAGTATACCGTCCCCTGTTTGCCTGTCTGGATCAAGAAGCAAAAGCATTCCAGAAAGAAAGCATCCCTGCTAAAAAACTCTCTTTCCGTCGACGCTTCATTTATATGACCGGGGGAATAGCTGCCGGACTATTATTACTTATCGGTATTGCAGGTACACAACGTTATCTTCATGCCACTCCGGATAACTATGTCATCATCGACGGTAAACAATACACCGACGAGAACCTCGTACGTGAACAAGCTCTTGCCGCTTTCCGTGATATGCGGACTACGGAAGATGAAGTACTTGACCTGATGTTTGAATAATAAAAATCAATAGATATGATTATGAAAAAGCTCATTCGTACCCTGCTATGCTGCCTGCTGTTTCTACTCAGCACCGGTATGTACGCCCAAAAGGGGCTACAAATAGCTTCCGTATTTCAGAAATACGGTAATGAGAAAGGGGCCACTTATGTGGAATTATCGAAGATGTTATCCAAAACATGGGACATAACCCATTACCAAAGCCTAAAGCTGTCGAAAGCCGAAAAAGCATTACCTGACATTTACCGTTGTCTGGAAGCCGATCGGGAATATGCCAAAAAGATCAAAGAGGTAGTCACAGATGGACGCATTCAATCGGGATACTATCAGCTGCCTCCGGTAAAAGACCAAACCAATCGATTCATATTGTTCCGACTCGGGAAGAAAGGCGAAGCTACGCTTATCTATATCGAAGGAGAAATAGACAGCGATGACCTTGTTACACTGATATTCAGCAAAGACTAAGATTGAAAATTATAAATCACAAATAATAAAACTTATGAAACGAATACTCTTTTTATTTCTGATCATGACTTCAATGACAGTCGTGGCACAAGAAAGCATCCCGCAAGACACAACCCTCTACCTCAACGGACGGAAGGTGGTTATTAAAGAACGTGACGGTAAAATCAAAGTAAAAATGTATGAATCGAAAGCTGAAAATGACACCATAGAAAATACTCAGGTATTTGAAGGTGTGTATCTGGACGGGCGCAGCATTGAGCGAACCACCACAGTTTCCGTACCTTTCGTAAAGAAAAAGAAAGGCTACTATCGCTTTGATCCGCATTACCCTGCCATTTACTTCGGTTTCAACAAACTGGCGAGCAGCAAGTTTCAATATTCTGCCAAAGTACCGCAACTTGGCTCTAAGTCTTGGGAATGGGGAATTAATATGTTCAATACCGGCGTAGCTATTACACGAGACAATCATTGGGGATTAACTACGACTCTCGGACTTGCACGCATCGTCTACAAATTAGATGATAACTATGGTTTCGAAAAAATCGATGGCATCACTGTTTGCCGACAAGCCAACGATGTAGATTATCAAAAGAGTTGGCTGCGCTATTGGGCTTTCCGCCTACCTGTCAGTTTGGAATGGCAAACCAAATTTGGCAGTAGCCGTGCTTTCATCGCAGTCGGTCCGGAAGTGGAATGGCGCATGGGGGTTAAATCCAGAGCCAAATATGATAATAAGAAACACACATTGAGCGATAAACTGAACACCCATCCACTTGGAATGAACCTGTTGTTGCAAGCCGGTTACGGTTGCCTGGGATTCAATGCCCGTTTTGCACTAACTTCCTTGTTTGAAAAGAACAAAGGCCCTGAACTCTATCCGGCTTCTATAGGTATAGGTTGGTACTGGTAAATCGTCCCGTAAGATAAGAAAATCTGTCCCACGAGATAAAATAATCCGTCCCCTGAGATGAAAAAATTCATTTCAGGGGACGTTCTTTTTCATTTCAAGAGATGATTTTAGTTGTCTCCTGTAATCAGGTTCACAATCTTGGAGAATATAAAAAACATTGTTATCTTTGTCAGTAACACTAAAAATAATCATTTCATTATGACCAAAGAAGAATTAATGAGAAAAGCGATCGAACTCTCTACGGAGAATGTCGCTAATGGTGGCGGCCCTTTTGGTGCTGTGATTGCCAAAGATGGAGAAATTATAGCTACCGGAACGAACCGCGTAACAGCCTCATGTGACCCTACGGCACATGCTGAAGTCAGTGCTATTCGTGCAGCAGCCACAAAGTTGGGTACTTTCAACCTCAGCGGATGCGAAATTTATACTTCCTGCGAACCCTGTCCCATGTGTCTCGGCGCTATTTACTGGGCACGACTGGAGAGAATGTATTACGGAAACAATAAGACTGATGCCAAAAATATAGGTTTTGATGACTCTTTCATTTATGATGAGATCGCTCTAAAACCTGCCGATCGCAAACTCCCCTCAGAAGTACTGCTACACAACGAAGCCATCAAAGCTTTTGAAGCATGGGCTGATAAGGAAGATAAAATAGCCTATTAATTCCTTGCCAAGCACTATTTTCAAGCATTAAAAAAAGAAGTCCCCGGAGCGCTGCAATCGTTTCCGGGGACTTGGGTTTAATACACAAGGTATTTGCAATGAAAGGTTATTTGCTTTATATTGTTGTTCGTTTAGAAACGCATACCTAAAGTAAATAGCACCTGACTACGAGAGTTTGTTACTTTCGTTACTGCCGGTACATCATAATTACCATTATTACCGGGCAAAGCAAACGGATAAAAATCAGCTTTCTGAGTAGAATACTTATAAGCCAGATCAGCATAGAATGAAGAACCTCTATAACCAATACCTAACGTATAATTACTCAGTGATTTCGTATTTGCAAAGTCAGTATCTACATTCAATGAATTATAAGGAAGTGTCTTAACCGCATCATTCTTAAATGCAGCAGAGCTATAGTTGTAGCCCAAACGAAGAGCAAATTCCGGGATTACCTTATACTCAGCACCAATACGGAAAGTATTGACGCCCTTCAAACAGAGTTTAGACTCATTACTTTGCCATTCCATCTTATCGCCATCAGAATAATAGAACTTAGTTGTCGAGTAGTCTTTATACTCATATTCAGCACCTAAAGCCAATTGAGTTCCTACTGTATATCCCAAGCTCAGATTATAAGTCCATGGAGTGTTCATCTGATATTCTTGTTTCAAATCTCCATTATTCAAATAATCAAAACTATCCACCGTTGTAGATACAACCTTATCTCCCTGATAGAGATCGGAAACAAGACGAGCTGAAGTAGACCATGTCAAATTATAGAAAGTCGGAGTATGTATGGCAAATCCGAGACGTAAAGGTGAATCTTCAAACGGACGAAGAATAGCACCAAGTTTAAAGTCAAAGCCGGCACCACTTACTTTATTGAAACTTTCCAAGATGTATCCGGAACCTGTCGGTTCTCCATTTCCTGTACGGAAATCTTCATCATACAATGTATATTTATTATAGTCTACATCATAAGCTCCTATCGTTAAGCCAAGATAGAAACGATCATTAAAGTTGAAAGAAACATTAAAATCAAACTGATTTACTCCTCCACTTTCCCGAGAACGGAATTCACGTAAATAAGGATAGTCACCGTCTCCTAAAATGCTTGTATAGAAATTATAATCCTCATATAATGGTTTACCATTTTCATCAACAACTGGGTGACCATCCGCATCCTTCATAGGATAAGGTGTCTTATCAGTAGTTATTGAAGGATTTATCAGGTGTCCCTCCCATCCCAATGCAGAAAGCCATCCGATATCATTTGCATTAAAAGGATTGCTACTCTTCCATATTTCCGGTGTAATCCTATCGGACATAGCTGCCATCTGATAGGTCTGCGAATAACCATTCAAGTCTCCTGCCATAGTCATGTTCCGGTTGAAAGATTTTACTCTCTGATAATTAAAGGCAAAGTTGACATAGCGTAACGACGTAACATTACCAACCTTGGTAGAGAACACAACACCTGCATTATCAAAATTCCAACGGTTTTTTCCCATATTAAATGTCTGTCCGCCATATTTGCTTTCGACATCTGTCATCGAATAACCGAAAGATGCTACTATATCGTTACTACGATA
>ERZ650918.3236-NODE-3236-length-9982-cov-2.219402_pt1 | contig 9982 bp, 8 predicted proteins | sample MGYA00514758_ERZ650918 | MGnify/ENA metagenome assembly ERZ650918 | reverse complement strand
GCCGTGTAGTCTCTCCGAACTCGTTGATAAGGCATCCCATTAGCACAAACAATGGACTGGCCACTAGGGGGAAGGAGTTCAGTGCCTGAAATGCAGAATAGGCCATGGTGGAAATGGGGAGCCCCTCTACAATTACATAGAGCAGCGCTGGGATTCCCATGGATACAATAATTGGAAATCCTGCCAACAGCAAAACCAAAAACATGACTAACACGATAGCAAGCATGGTTTACTCCCCCTTTCTCAATTCACTCAGCAGTCCCAGCACAGCAAAAATTGCCCACAGGATTGTAGAAACAATAATTACAATGTGTAACCACGCATAAGGAATTCGGGCCGCATGAGTTTTTAGCATCTTGATTTGCGGGAAAAGCTGAAATTCTCCCGCCAAAATGCCCCCTGTCAGCACGAGAGTTAGTAACCGGCTAACAATATTCATGGCTTTTTTCCCTTTTGTCGGCAGAAGATCCTGCAAAAACTCTACCCGCAGATGTTCGTTGTGCCTCTCTACGACAGAGACGCCTACAAAAACCATGGCGATCAGGGCAAACGCGGAAACTTCCTCCGGAAACTTCAGTGGCAGATTAAAAAAGAAACGCGTGATGATCTGCAAGCCGATAACCCCAACAATCAGGAGATTAAGCGCAATTTCCAACCAACCAATGATCTTTTCATAAAAATCCAACACTTTTTTCATAACAACCTCCTACTAACAGATCGGACCTGCTTGCATTTCAACAGCTCCGCCGTGTCAGAACCTCTGTTGGTTATGCTTTGCCAAGGTACTCCATGATTTCCTGGAAAATGTCGCCCCAATCATCTTTGAACTTTTCCGCGACAGAATCACGGATGGCATCAGTGTCAAAGGAAAGCTCATCCTTCTCGATAATGACCATGCCCTTCTCAGCAATGGCGGCGCGGGCGGCTTCTTCGTTGGCGGCAAAGCTCTCGTAGACTGCCTGGCGCGCTTCCACACCGGCCTGCTCCAAGATCTTCTGGTCATCCTCGCTCAATTTGTTCCAGCTTGCTTCATTGATAAATACACCGGACAGGGTGGGGTTGTGCCCGGTCATAATGCAATACCCCTCGATCTCGTGCAAGCCGGTATCCACAATGTTAGAGAACGGCATACCGGTACCGTCGATCATTTTGGTGATCAACGAGGTGACTACTTCACTCCAGCCCATGGGAGAAGGAGTCGCCCCCATAGCGGACATGGTCTCCATAAAGATTTGGCTGGGAATAACACGGATCTTCATTCCCTTCAAGTCTTCTTCACAATAGACGGGCTTACTCGTAGTCAGCAGGTTCTGATTGCCCCAAGAATAAGTGGCAAGCAGACGTACGCCTGTACCGCTCAACTCCTCATTCAGCCGATCCATGATGGGAGATTCGGGAGCTGTAACTTTAAAGAGTTCCTCTTCACTATCAAAAAGGAATGGCGCCTCTAAGATAGACAGGGCTGCGCACAGATCTGTTACCTCACTGACATCATGCTGGCTCAAATCTGCAATACCAGTCTGGGTGCCCTCGATGTTATTAGCGGTTAAAGTTCCTCCGAAATAGTTTTCAATCTGCACGCGGCCTTCTGTTCGTTCCTCCACTAATTCCTTAAATTTGAGGCAGAATATTCCTGCAGGTGACTGTTCGGCATTAACATCGCTAAATTTCAGCACAATGGGGGCTGCAGCAGCAGAATCCTTTTCGCTGTCAGGATTGGGGGAAGATTTTGTTGATCCACTGGAGCACCCGGCCAACAACAGGGTCGATGCGATGCAAAGCGCTGCGATTTTAGTCAGTCTCTTCTTTAACATTACTAAATCCTCCTCATTTTTCTTTTTATCACACGGAACTTTATTTTTGCTCCGAATGAATCATTATAATTCAGTCAGGACGCCATCCTTCATAAACAAAGACTCGTCCAGATAAATTGTAGGCTTTTCATAGACCAGATCCAAATGCTGAGGGCAGACATTATTTCCGCCAAAACCAGTATTGCTGCCCAATGCAAAGTGGCCAGTGCCATAGATTCCTTCATCGATCACAATGCTTCCAGTCGGTGTAGCACAGGGGTTCAGGCCGATAGCAAATTCCGCCACAACGGTGCCTCCTGGTACATTTTCAACCTTTTTCCGCAGGTGATCAGCTTGAGTGCCGCCAGTAATCCTGTAGGCTTTTCCGTCTTGGATCTCTAAATGGATCGGCTGGGTGAGCAGCCCCATTCCGGTGCCCATCACATCAGCAATCAAAGTTCCCGCCATCGTGTTCTCTATTGGGGCGATATAGACCTCCATATCTGGGACAGCCGCCATTGTGCCGGGGTCCAAACACGTGCCCTTACAGCAGTGAGATGTCCGGCCATCAATGCGAAAAGAAAGATCCGTTCCTTTCAGCGTGGTGACTCGGACCTTTTTTGCCTGGTCAAACGCCTTCATCACGGATTGGACTCGCCCTTGAAGGTTGACAAAATCAGCTTCTAACGCTTTGTTCGTTAAAAGTTCCTCTGTGGCCTCGGTCATTACAATGACCCGCCCTCCTTGCTGCGTGCATATCTTGGCTGCAGTAGAATATCCAAGCGTACTAGTAGTAATGCAAATCACAACATTTGCCTGTTTCATAGCTGTAGAGATTGTCTCTGGAGGCTGACCATCTTTCAGTACGCCATCAAAGCTAAGCCTCTTAGGAATCACGCCAGCCTCTATACAAGCTTCATAGAGTGCCTGCTCCACGACGGGCGGACGCCCTGTGTCTGTAATTAACAGGACTTGATCATCTGGTTTGATCCCTATGCAGTCCTGCACAATCCTACGAGCCCCCTCCTGTTTTACCATGTTTTCATCCCTCCTTTTCTGTACGAGCACCTCACATCTGGCGATCATATCTGCCATTTCGCTTTTGTGCTTGTGCCAGTTCGATAAAGATATTAGCAATATTTGTGCCAAGTATATCCCCCTGCGTTTTTGGAAAAATTCTCAGCAATTTCCCGTTTTTTCCCATTGTTTACAAAAAGATTGGCCATCCCCCCTTTTCAATTGGTCAAATTTGCGATATAATTGGTCATCAATTGGTCGAGGTGATTCCAATGGGTAAGAAAAACTGGCTGTTATTACACTATCAAAAGCCGTTGCTCAATTCTATGTCCAACAGCTCAACAACCTGTTTGGCAGTCGGTCCGATGTTGTATCGTATAATTTTGAAGATGGATCTGCTCTCAAAATTCAACCTGCCGATTTGTACGTTGTGTCTACAAGCGCATCCGAAAGTTACCAAGATGCGCAGAAATGGATTCCTCAAGGGAGTCCGTTTATCATATCCAATATTACTATTACCAAGTCCGCGTTGAATCAGCTCCTGGCGCTTCCACGCGGGACTAAAGCACTATTAGTCAACCTGAACTTAAAAATGGCGCTGGAGGTTATTGCTGATCTGCACCACATGGGAGTCAATCACATCAAATTCATCCCTTTTTATCCCTTTGCCAATCCGGTGGCAGATGTAGACCTTGCCATTACCCCAGACGAATTACGTTATGTTCCTACCTACATCAAGCGAGTCATCAATTTAGGACAACGCACTTTTGATACTTCTACCATTGTTGAGATCGCCATTAAATTAAACTGTGAAGACCTATTGGATACCGATATCTTTCAATCCTATTATCGCACCCTGCCTACTACCAACTACAGTTTGGATCATTTGTTTACCAAATCATATCATCTGGAAAGCCAATTTGACTTACTACTAAGCATTTTGGATGTGGGTGTAATCGGTGTAGACCACCGAAATACCATTTTCGCTTGCAACAAAATGGCTGCAGAGCTGCTTGGCGTAGACTCTCATTCGGTTGTAGGAAACAACGCAACCACTGTGTGCCCTTTTTTGCCCTTTGATTCCTGTGCTGAAAGTCGTGCAGAGTTACGCCCGCGGCTGATTCGCTTTAAGGGGCGAAATATCAAAGTTAGGCTTTCACCTGTTGTGCGACGAGGTACCTATCTGGGTGCGTTCGCCATTATACGTGATTTTACAGTCGAAGAAAACGAGCAGCATAAGCTCCGCGCCCAACTAATAGAACACGGGCACTGCGCCCGTTATACCTTTGATGACATTGTTGGAACCTGCCCCGCCATGGAAAATGCGAAGGCACTCGCCCAAAAGATGGCCCAAACTAACTTGCCAATCCTGATCACCGGTGAGAGTGGTACAGGAAAGGAGCTGTTCGCTCAAGCGATCCACAACAGTTCACCCAGACGGGAAGAACCATTTATTGCAGTTAACTGTGCTACCATACCAGACTCTTTGTTGGAGAGTGAACTTTTTGGCTATGAAGAGGGTGCTTTTACCGGAGCGAAAAAAGGAGGGAAGCTAGGATTATTCGAATATGCTCACCGTGGGACACTCCTGCTGGACGAAATCGAATGCATGAGTTTAAGCCTTCAAGTCAAACTCTTGAGGGCTATACAAGAAAAAGAAATTATGCGATTAGGCAGTCATAAAGTTATTCCTATCGATGTGCGCCTAATTGCTATAAGTAACATTGACTTGGAAGAGATGATTCAAGAGAAGACTTTTCGCAAAGACTTGTTTTATCGGCTGAGCACGCTCCCGCTTTCCATACCACCGCTTTGTGAGCGCAAAGGGGATATTCCGCTTTTAATCCATGCGATTCAGCGCACATTGGGAAGTTCGTTCACCTTAACGGACGAGGCTATGGAAGTTTTTCTTAATCACCCATACCCCGGTAATGTTCGCGAACTGTATAATTACTTAGAGTATTTATCCTGTCTTGGCGAAGGGTCCATCATTACATACAGCGCCCTACCAGTTCTACTGAAAAAAAGTTGGGAACAGCACAGATCTGACTCAAGCTCCTATGTCACTATGGATTCCGCTCCGCAAACTACCGCTTTTTTTCGTGCTGCCGGAATACATGCCGAGGAATTTCTCTTCCTCCTGGGCCAATTGGCTGAGGCTTCTAAGGCTATGCGGGGAATGGGGCGTGGATCTCTAAAGGCATCTGCTCAAGAGGCTGGTGTAGTCCTTTCAGATAATGAAATTCGTACTGCCTTGCACTGCCTAAGCCAGTTGGGGTTGGTTAAAATTGGGCGCGGTCGCCGAGCAACGAGGATTTCTGCCTCTGGTCTTTCGCTATACCGGCAACTCTGTCCAAGTAGTCAGCCACCCGCTTAGCTTTGAAAAACATCTTGGAATGAGCAAACCACTGCCAAACCCTTTCTGAACTATGCCCCCCTTAATCAGCTTAAAACTGCCGCAGCGGGCAAACGCCCCGGAAAAGCGTTCACGGCCACTGCTCGATCACACAAGGAAAAGCAACCATGAAAGTCAAACGGAACACCCTGCTGCTCATTGCCGCTCTGGTCTGGAGCGCGGCAGGCTTCAACATTCTGCGCATCGGCCTGCTGGCCTACCCTCCCTACCGCACGATCGTCAATTATCTGCTGTCCGCCGTTGTATTCACCGTATTCCAGATCTTCATTTTCGGACGGCTGGTGAACAAACACACGGCCCGCATCAGCGCCTACGAGGAGGAGCTGCACTTCTTCCTCAAGTTTTTCGATGTGAAGTCCTTCATCATCATGGCAGTGATGATGACCGGCGGCATCTGGCTCCGGTCCAGCGGCGTGGCCCCGGACTGGTTCATCTCGTTTTTCTACTCCGGACTGGACACCTCCCTCCTGCTGGCGGGACTGCTGTTCGCCTGCAACTTCGCCAAGGCGGCCCTCGCCGCCAAGGGCAAGGCGTAATATTAGAAATACGGCCCGCATGGAGCAGTTTTGAGACAGAAATCTCAAAACTGCTCTTTTTTGTGAGCAAGATGGCTCCATCGTGGTCAAACAGCGGTCAGTACGTACAAAAAGGCGGTTTTTGTATGCGGTTTTGACGCAGATCCCTCTTGATTCACCATCTGCTATCATGGTATGATATTGTTGTGCAAGGACAAAAGTCCGCCTGCGAGAGATATAGCGTCAGTGACGCCGCTCACAGCGGAAGCAAATATCGAAAGCAGGTGCTGAGTCAGGCTCAGCAAAAATACCAGAATCGTACAATGCCAGCGAAACGAGGGACAATCTATGATCGAAATGGCAACATTCTGGCAACGAGCAACAAGGTGTATAATGTTGTACTGGACTGTAAAGCTGTAAATTCAGATGAGGATTATCTGGATCCTACGGTGAATGCTCTGGTTACCATATTTGGCCTTGATGAAGGAGAACTCCGTACCAGGCTTACTTCTGATAAGACCAGGGAGAGTCAGTATCAGATCGTGAAAAAGCAGGTATCTATGGATGATAAGAAAGCATTCGAGGATTACTGCAGCATACCAGATGATACGGAAATGACCAGGGAAGAAATTCAGGAGAAAAACAATATCCAGGGTGTATGGTTTGAAGAAGATTACCTGAGAGTCTATCCATATAATGAGCTGGCCTGTGATACGTTGGGATTTACTTTTTCCCGAGATACTGCGGACTATGGAATTGAGGGCTACTACAATAGCAGCCTGACAGGAATTGATGGCCGACAGTACGGATATTTCAGTGATGATTCTAATGTGGAGCAAACCATTATCGAAGCTTCTGACGGAAACAGTCTGGAGCTTAGCCTTGATCTTGGAACACAGCAGATTGTGGAAAAATGGGTAAATGCCTTTAAGAAATCTACTGGCGCCAAAAATATAGGAGTGATCGTGGAAGACCCTTCAAGTGGTGAAATCCTTGCCATGGATGGGGGCGACCGATATGATCTTAATGATCCACGTAATCTGTCTTCCTTATATTCAGCAGATGAGATTGCTGCTATGAACGACAGTGAGACTATGGATGCTCTAAGCGCCATGTGGAATAACTTTTGTGTAACCGACATTTACGAACCTGGTTCTGTTGTGAAGCCCATTGTTATGGCAGCTGCTCTGGAACAGGGAAAAATATCCACCAGTGATACCTTCTATTGTGATGGTTACCAGAATTTTGGTGTGCCAGGAAATATGACCACCATCAAATGTGCAAATATTTACGGACACGGAATGGAAACCCTTGCGGAAGTAATCGCAAACTCCTGTAACGATGCCATGATGCAGATTGGTGCAAAGATGGGAGTTGAAAATTTTCTGAAAGCACAGAGTACTTTCAATTTCGGAAGCCGGACAGGAATCGATCTTCCAAATGAGGGATATGGTATTATGCATACTGTTGATACCATGCATGAGACAGAGCTTGCGTGTTCTGCATTTGGTCAGGGATTCAGCTGTACTATGATCCAGGAAATCAATGCAATGTGTTCGGTCATCAATGGCGGCTACTATTATCAGCCACATCTTGTGACAAAAGTCAAAGACGCCAGCGGTGCAACTGTGAAGACAATCAGCCCGCTTCTTCAGAAGCAGACCATTTCTTCCAGCATTTCCGCTGATATCAGAAGCTATATGCAGGCCAGTGTAGAGCAGGGTACCAGTATGACGTCAAAGGTACAGGGTTACAGCTCAGGTGGTAAAACAGGAACTGCTGAGAAATTCCCCCGTGGAAACGGTAAATACGTGGTTTCCTTTATCGGATTTGCCCCGGTTGATGACCCGCAGGTTCTGATTTATGTGGTAATTGACGAGCCAAATGTAGAGGATCAGGCCAGCAGTATTTATCCACAGTATGTGGCACAGGCAATCCTTTCCGAGCTTCTGCCATACATGAATATTCAGCCCGATCAGTCCACAGACGGAACTGTTCCGGAGACAGAGCTTTGGGAGAACTTCAATGGTCATGTAAATACCATCTCTGACAGCCAGATCGATGAAAATGGAAATCTGGTGGATGGAGAGGGTAACCTCATTGACTGGGATGGCAATCGCATTGACGAAAATGGCTACCTTCTGAATAGCGACGGAAGTTATCAGATCGATGCAAACGGAGAGTATATAAAATCTGCTAACCTTGATGGAATCAGCGATTCCTATACTGGTTCAGCCGGGGAAACCCTGCCGGAGGCTGTTTCTGATACCAATGTTCCGGGACCTCCGGAGGATAACACGGATCCCATTGAGGATAACAATATGGAGAGTGAGGGCCTGACTAATGAGGAAGCCGGACTGGATTAGAGATACTGTCCATAGGGAGTATAGTATTGGCTGGAAATAAAAAAACGGACCGTTCACCATAATACAACACATACCTCCATCTGAAATTAGCATATATTAGTTATGATGATTTCAGATGGGGATTTTTTTATGAAAAAAACCATGACCTTTCACAGGAAAAAAATATGGATGGTTTTTCTTGTATGTGCACTTATGCTTCTGGGACTTGTGGGAAGGCTTGTTTACCTGATGGGGGTTCGGTCGGATTACTATTACCAGAAAGCAGAAGAACTTCATGAAAGAGAACGAGTCATTAAGGCTGCAAGAGGACAGATACTGGATGCAAAAGGGAGGATTCTGGCAGATAATAAAACTGTATGTACTATTTCCGTTATTCACAGTCAGATTAAGGACCCACAGAAGGTTATTGAGGTCTTGTCAAAAGAGTTGGAAATAGATACTGACACAGTGCGTAAAAAAGTTGAAAAAATATCTTCAATTGAACGAATTAAGACAAATGTGGAAAAATCTGTGGGAGATGTGATACGTGGGTATGAACTGGATGGTGTGAAAGTGGATGAGGATTATAAGCGGTATTATCCTTACGGATCTCTGGCTTCCAAGGTTCTGGGATTTACAGGCGGTGACAATCAGGGGATAATTGGCCTGGAAGTGAAATATGAGGAAATTTTAAAGGGACAGGCGGGAAAAATCCTGACCACAACAGATGCCAGAGGCGTGGAAATCGACCAGATCGGAGAAAGCAGGGAAGATCCGGTGGCAGGGGAAAATCTGAAAATCAGTCTGGATGTGGATCTGCAGCAGTATGCGCAGCAGGCGGCCCTGAAAGTAATGGAAGAAAAACAGGCTGCGCGTGTTTCCATACTTCTTATGAATCCGCAGAACGGAGAAATTTATGTATGTGTTAATGTGCCGGAATTTGACCTGAACGATCCTTTTACATTGAATGCGGACGTGGATACTTCAGGACTGAATGAACAGGAAAAACAGGATCTTCTGAACCAGATGTGGAGAAATCCCTGTCTGAACGATACATATGAGCCCGGTTCTACCTTTAAGATCATTACCATGTCTGCAGGTCTGGAGGCTGGCGTGGTTTCCGTAAATGACAGATTTTTCTGTCCGGGGTATAAGCTGGTGGATGACAGGCGGATTCACTGTGCAAGGAGAACAGGACACGGTTCCCAGAGCTTTGTGGAAGGTGCCCAGAATTCCTGCAATCCGGTTTTTATTGAAGTGGGTCTGAGACTTGGGGTGGAAAACTATTATCATTATTTCAAGGAGTTTGGACTTTTGAAGAAGACAGGTGTAGATCTGCCGGGAGAGGCTGGAACGATCATGCATAAAATGGAAAATATGGGGAATGTGGAGCTGGCAACAGTTGCTTTTGGCCAGTCTTTTCAGATTACGCCAATTCAGCTGGCGACCACAGTCAGTTCTCTGATCAATGGGGGGAGGCGGATCACACCTCATTTTGGGGTATCCGTTCTGAGCTCAGATGGTACCAGTGGAAGAAAACTGGAATATCCGGTGGAAACGGGGATTATTTCGGAAAAAACATCAGAGACAGTAAGAGGAATTCTGGAGAAAGTAGTATCAGAAGGTTCCGGAAGAAATGCCCGGATCGAGGGATGCACGGTAGGGGGCAAGACGGCTACTTCCCAGACTTTGCCAAGAAGTGCCAACCGGTATATTTCTTCCTTTCTTGGTTTTATGCCTGCGGAAGATCCACAGATCCTGGGGCTTTGCATTATACATGACCCGCAGGGCGTGTATTACGGAGGAACCATTGCGGCACCTGTGATAAAGAATATTTTTGAGGCGGTGCTAGAGCGTGTTTGAAAAATCATTCCCGCAATCTGCACGCCCCACTTT
>ERZ650918.3224-NODE-3224-length-10013-cov-5.971480_pt1 | contig 10013 bp, 5 predicted proteins | sample MGYA00514758_ERZ650918 | MGnify/ENA metagenome assembly ERZ650918 | reverse complement strand
GAGATGACGGCATCCTATATATCGGTACCCGTGGAGCTGGACTGCTTGTATATAACATTAATAAAAAGAAGTTCATCCATCAGTACCGTACAGACAATTGTGCGTTGATTTCCGACAATATCTATACAATTCTTCCACGTCAGGACGAGAGTCTCCTTATGGGTACGGAAAACGGAATTACTATTTATTCACCTAGAGAACACTCCTTCCGCAATTGGACGCGGGAACAAGGATTGATGAGTGTCAATTTCAATACCGGCTCTGCTACAACCTATAGCAATAATACACTTGTTTTTGGTGGAAATGACGGGGCTGTCAGATTTCCGATAGACATACAGATACCAGAGCCACATTACTCACGTCTATTACTACGCGATTTTATGATAGCCTATCATCCCGTTTATCCGGGCGATGACGGTTCTCCGTTGGAAAAGGATATTGACGAGACCGACCGACTGGAACTGGCCTACGGACAAAACTCCTTTTCTCTTGATGTAGCTTCCATTAATTATGATTATCCTTCCAACATTCTCTTTTCATGGAAGATAGACGGTTATCATAAAGAGTGGAGCCGTCCGAGCCTAGACAATCGAATTGTTGTAAGGAATCTGCCTCCCGGCAGTTATACATTACAGATTCGTGCCATATCCAATGAGGAAAAGTACAAGACCTATGAAACAAGGAGCATTCAGATTGTCATAACGCCTCCGGCATGGGCCAGTGTATGGGCCATGGCTGGATATGCAATCCTACTGGTGTTGGTTATGGTTATCATATTCCGTATCATCATACTGCACAGACAGAAGAAGGTTTCGGATGAAAAAACACGATTCTTCATTAATACGGCCCATGATATACGTACTCCGCTTACATTAATAAAAGCTCCGCTGGAGGAAGTCATAGAAAACCGTATGGTGAAGGAACAGGCATTGCCGCATATAAATATGGCTCTAAAAAATGTAAATGCATTGCTTCAGCTGGCGACCAACCTGATAAATTTCGAACGGGTAGACGTCTACTCTTCCACCCTTTATGTTTCTGAATATGAATTGAATTCCTATATGGATAATGTTTGTGCTACTTTCCGCAAATATGCCGAAATGAAACATGTCAGGTTTGTTTACGAAAGCAATTTTGACTATCTGAATGTATGGTTTGATAGTGACAAGATGGGGTCTATCCTGAAGAATATCCTGTCAAATGCACTGAAATATACACCTGAGGACGGTAGCGTATGTATTTCTGCCTGCGAGGAAGGAAATACATGGAGTATTGAGGTGAAAGATACAGGAATCGGTATTCCTTCATGTGAACAGAAAAAATTGTTCAGGAATTGTTTTCGGGGTAGTAATGTCGTCAATCTGAAAGTGACAGGTAGCGGAATCGGACTGATGCTGGTATACAAACTGGTCAAGTTGCATAAAGGCAAGATCCAGATTCAGAGTACCGAACACCAAGGCACATGTGTACGGGTTACTTTCCCGAAAGGAAATACTCATCTCCATAAAGCAAAATTTATCTCTCCCAAGCCGTTGGAACAACGTCCGGAGACTATCATACCGGGCAGTACTTCCGAATTGCCGGCCATGGATACATCCCGCATCAACAGTTCCTTGCATCGCATCCTGATAGTGGAGGATAATGATGATTTGCGCAATTATCTGGTGGATATGCTTCATACAAGTTATAATATCCAGTCCTGCCCGAATGGAAAGGATGCCCTTGTCATTATACGGGAATTTGATCCGGATCTTGTCATATCCGATATAATGATGCCTGAGATGGGTGGAGATGAACTCTGCACAACTATAAAGGGGGATATTGAGATGTCTCATATCCCGGTCGTCTTGCTGACTGCACTAGGAGATGAGAAGCATATGCTCGAAGGACTGGAAATCGGAGCGGATGCCTACATTACCAAACCTTTCAGTGTAGGGATACTCAAGGCTACGATTAAGAACATACTAACGAATCGTACTTTGCTCCGTCAGGTGTATAATAGCATTCAAGATGAAGAACAGGATTTCCCGGTCAATTGCACTAATACTCTGGACTGGAAATTTATAGCTTCTGTCAAGGAATGTATAGAGAAAAATATGGGAGATCCGAACTTTAATGTGGAGATGCTCAGTAGCCGGCATCATATGAGTCGTACGAGCTTTTTCAACAAACTCAAGGCGTTGACCGGTTATGCTCCGGCCGATTATATCCGGATGATACGTTTGCAACATGCTGCACAGTTGTTGAAGCAAGATGAATATACAATAGCGGAGATTTCGGATATGGTCGGATTCTCGGATGCAAAATACTTCCGTGAGGTATTTAAAAAGTATTATGGCGTAAGTCCGAGCAAGTATGCGGAATCGGATAAGACACATCCGCAGCCTTCGGAACAAGACTGATAAACAACAAGCCCTGTAAGAATGACTGGTTCTCACAGGGCTTGTTTTTATGTCTTAATTTGGTAGAAAGGAGATTCTTTATAATAAATTGTTAGAGCCGAGTATAATCAACATGGTATATCCCAGTATCAGTCCGATGATTCCCATGATGATACCGACTTTCTCCATATCCTTTTGCTGAATCATGCCCGTGGCATGTGCCAGCGCGTTGGGAGGAGTACTGATAGGTAATATCATTGCCAGTGATGAACCGATTGCCACTCCAATCAACAACGTTTCTACCCCACCGAGTGAAGATAGGTTTTCACGCATACTGGTTCCCGCGATGGCAAGAATAGGAACAAGCAATGCGGCGGTAGCCGTATGTGAGATGAAGTTTGCCATAGCATAGCAAATCAGTCCGGAGCCGACAATCATCAGTACAGGAGGCCATGTGTTGAACGGAATAGCTTCAATCATATGTTTGGCAAGTCCTGTTTCCTGTAAGGCGACACCCAAAGCAAAGCCGCCTGCTACCATCCATAGCACACTCCAACTGATTTCTTCCAGATCGCGTTTGGTGATGACTCCCGTTACACAGAACACTGCTACAGGAATCATTGCCACTACATTGGAATTTACTCCCGTCACCTTGTCGAACATCCATAGTACGACCGTAATGGCAAAAGTGATATACACTACTATAGAACGCCAGTCTTTCTTTGCTTCGCCTTCGATTTTCAGTTCGATGGTTTTCTGCTTGAAAGGGAACAGACGTAAGAGGATAAACCACGCGATAAACAATACGATAATGGTGTAAGGCATCATGAAACTCATCCATTCTCCGAAGCCGATGTTCAGGTTCAAACCTTCCGGATCATTCAGGTATTTTAGAGCAATGGCGTTGGGAGGTGTACCGATGGGAGTTCCCATACCGCCTACGTTGGCGGCTACGGGAATAGCCATGGCAAGACCGATTTTTCCTTTACCGTCTGCCGGCAGAGCTTTCAGGACAGGGGTGAGGAAGGTGAGCATCATAGCCGCCGTGGCTGTGTTACTGAGGAACATTGAAAATGCGGCCGTAACAAGAATGAACCCTAATAATACATAACGTGATTGTGTTCCGAACGGGCGTAACATGACGCGTGCCAACAATACGTCCAGTCCGCTTTTAGTTGCTGCGATGGCAAGTATAAAACCACCTATGAACAACATTATGATAGGGTCGGCAAAACAGTGCATGATGGATTTGTATTTGACTGTCTGCCCCAGGTCTGCTGCCGGAATCCCTTGTGTGAAAAGCCACAGGCTGCTGTCCGATACGGTAAGCAGTAGTAAGACAACAATCAGCACGGAAGTAGTCCATGCGGGGATAGCTTCGAATACCCACATCAGAGTGGCGAAAATAAAAATGGAAATCAGTCTCTGTTCGATAACGGTCAGTCCGTCTATTCCGAATGTTTCAATAGGGAGAAGCCATAAAATAAGAGAAGTTACAATAGCTACGGTTAACTTTATGCATCGGGCTGCTGTCTGACTTTTTGCCAACCGTTTGGCTTTCTTTAAATCCTGATAAGCTTCCACCAGATGAAAGCCGTGAAAAATTTTGTACATGATATTAGTTTAAGATAAAATTAAAAAAAACGGTGCAAAAATAGCTTTTTATTCTATATGTCATAATTGGGTGAAGAAATTTTTTTCGTAGGTCTGGCTTTTTAAAGCGTTTTTGGAGAGGTTTTATAGCAAGTTGCTAATTTATTATTTCTATTTTTGTACCGGATTGATAACAATTATGATTAAAACCATGAAAAAACTGACAGTCTTGCTAATGTGTGTGTTGTGTGCATTTATTGCACAAGCCCAAAAAACATTTACGCTGAGTTCTCCGGACGGGAAACTGCAAACTACTATTACAACGGGTGATAAACTGACTTATGACATCACCTGCAACGGACGGCAAATACTTGCCGCTTCTCCTATTTCAATGACATTGGATAATGGCGAAGTTTGGGGTGAAAAGGCGAAATTATCCGGCACTTCCCGGAAGAGTGTTGACCGGATGATACCTTCTCCTTTCTATCGTGCCAATGAATTGAGAGATTATTATAATGAACTGACATTGCGGTTCAAGAAAGACTGGAACGTAGAATTCCGTGCCTACGACGACGGCATTGTTTATCGTTTCATCAACCGCTCAAAGAAACCTTTCAAAGTGGTTGATGAAGAGGTGGACTATCGTTTCCCGAATGACATGACGGCTACCGTTCCTTACGTCAGGACTGGAAAAGACGGTGACTTTAACTCCCAATTCTATAATTCTTTTGAGAACACATATACCACGGATAAACTGTCGAAACTGAATAAACAACGCCTGATGTTTCTGCCATTGGTGGTAGATGCCGGAGAAGGTGTGAAGCTGTGTATCACAGAATCCGATTTGGAAAATTATCCGGGACTTTACCTGTCTGTTGCCGAAGGAGAGAACAGCCTGAAAGGGATATTCGCCCCTTACCCGAAACGGGCAGAACAGGGTGGACATAATAAACTCCAGATGCTCGTGAAAGAACGCGAAGCTTATATTGCCAAAGTCGATACTCCCCGGAGCTTTCCTTGGCGTATGGCCATCGTCACCACTGCGGACAAAGACCTTGCGGCAAGCAATCTCAGTTATCTTCTGGCAGCTCCTTCACGCCTGTCGGACATTTCGTGGATTAAACCCGGTAAGGTAGCTTGGGACTGGTGGAATGACTGGAACTTGGATGGCGTTGATTTCGTCACAGGCGTAAATAACGCAACTTATAAAGCCTATATTGATTTTGCAGCGTCAAAAGGAATTGAATATGTGATACTTGACGAGGGTTGGGCAGTAAATCTGAAAGCAGATTTGATGCAGGTTGTGAAAGAGATTGACTTGAAAGAACTCGTAGACTATGCCGCTTCCAAGAATGTAGGTATCATTCTTTGGGCAGGTTACTATGCTTTCGAACGTGATATGGAGAACGTCTGCCGTCATTATGCCGCCATGGGAGTGAAAGGTTTCAAAGTCGATTTCATGGATCGTGACGACCAGGAAATGACTGCCTTCAATTATCGGGCTGCTGAGATGTGCGCAAAATATAAGTTGATTCTCGATCTGCACGGAACACACAAACCGGCAGGTCTGAACCGTACTTACCCCAATGTGTTGAATTTTGAGGGAGTGAACGGTCTGGAACAGATGAAATGGAGTCCGGCTTCGCTCGACCAGGTGAAATATGATGTGATGATTCCTTTCATCCGCCAGGTTTCCGGCCCGATGGATTATACTCAAGGAGCTATGCGCAATGCATCAAAAGGTAATTATTATCCTTGCAACTCAGAACCGATGAGCCAGGGCACGCGCTGTCGTCAATTAGCTTTGTACGTAGTCTTTGAATCACCTTTCAATATGTTGTGTGATAATCCGGGCAACTATATGCGCGAACCGGAATCGACAGATTTTATCGCTGCAATTCCTACTGTATGGGATGAGAGCATTGTTCTTGACGGTAAAATGGGAGAGTACATCGTGACTGCACGCCGGCAAGGAAATATATGGTATGTAGGTGGAATAACCGACTGGACTGCACGTGATATAGAAGTTGACTGCTCTTTCTTGGGGGATGATAAAACATACAACGCTACATTGTTCAAGGATGGTGTAAATGCTCATCGTGTAGGTCGTGATTATAAACGTGAATCTCTTTCGATAAAGAAAAACAGTAAATTAAAAATTCATCTGGCGCCCGGCGGTGGTTTTGCTCTTCAGATAAAATGATGAAATAAATTCGATGCTGTATCAGTTTAGCGACTTTGATACAGCATCGTTTTTTTATCAGGATAGTGCGGCAATGCCTGTTCCTATCAGATTCGCATTATTCATACTTTTTATATCGACTTCGATATCTTCCAGGCCGGATAACCTGAAAAGTTCCCGCAGTTTCTCTGCAACGATAACGTTATAATCCCGACCTTTTCTGTGCTCACTCCAAAAAAGACTGCCTTCGGCAACCAGGCAAATCTTCCGTATATCTTTATTATACGATTTCAACAGCATGATAAGTCCGGTAAGTGAAGCTGCCACCAACTGTGCCGACCTGCCATAAATCCATTGCGCCACCTGTACATATACATCCTTATAAATATCCGGGTAATTCATAATGGCGGTAAGTTTCTGTGCGTCAAATTTCCCTTCAAACTCTTCTAATGGGAAAGTTGCCTTTAGGATATCCCCCAGATACATACCGGATACTGCTTTTTCAAAACGTTGTTTTCCCGGAGTGCCGGAGATAACATCAACAGTGTTGTCTACTGCCGTAAGGAATGGCGGATGGAAATTTCCGGATTCCAGGTTGACCGGAACCAATCCTTGAATATTGTCTGCCGGATTTAGTTTTTTTATTCTGTCGGCAGGAATAAAAGTCGCCATATTAGTGCCTGTCCCTACAATCAGACCTATATAGGCATCGTAACCATTATCGGTAAGTCCCGCAAATAAACTCGCTACGGTGTCATTGAGTACTTTTATATCCGTAAATTTGATTTTATTTCTTTTATTCAGATAGTCGAGTAGGGGCTTTCCTATGAATTCTCCAATCATCTCTTTAATGTCAACTCCCTTTGTCCAACGCAGCAGTTTGGCATCTCCATTCAGAGTGGATTCAGCCGGATAAGAAAAGCAATAACCGATAGGCATTTCTTCCTCTCGTTTTATTCCGATTATCATATCCGCCAACTCTTTGAATAACTCTTCACGAGTATAACCGGGTGATTTCATAATCGACATATCTTTCTTCCAGCCATTGTTTGGATGGATAGCGGGTGTAGATTTTCTGAAATCAACGAGCGCCACCCGATAGTTTGTCCCACCTAAATCAAGCACTAACGACTTACCGTTAATACCATTTGCTTTGGGAGTGATAAACGTAGGAATACATTGAATTTCAGCATTTTCAATGCTCAGTCCTTCTTCTACTTTTTCTCTGAATGAACGTGCTATCTCTTTGAGTTGCTCATTATCTAACTTAAAAATATTCTTCTCCATGATATTGACTTTTAGTGTATATGTTATCTTTATGCATGAATAACAACTGAAGATTGATTTTGCTCAATAGCGCCTACTAAAAACGAATTTTAAATTCATTTCTCATGTTCTCATAGCTCAAGTGATAACTATCTGTAAATAAGTGATATGACTGAATGAGAAATAAAATCAGAAACGGCATTTCTCATTGTTTTTATGCTTTTTCATCTTAAAAATCATGTGTTTCTCATAGCTATTTCAACCATTTCTCATTGGCTTTAGCCTTATTTTCATAGTTTTTTTCTCTTTTTTATCGTATTTCTCATCCATTACCCTTGTATTTCTTTTCTGATTTTGCCGGTCCCTGCCAACTTTCTGTCGATTCCCTGTCAACTTTCTGTCGATTCCTTGTCAACTCCCTATCAACTTCCTGTGTTTTATAGCTTGTTTTTATGTCGTTCACTTGTTGTCTCTATGTTTTTGATTAATCATTGCTATGTTTTTCTATAGGCATCTGTCTTGTTCCACTCGAGTAAACAGCTTTGTTCACTCGAGTGCCTAGGCATGTGCACTAGAGTGCACAAGCCTGTGTACTGGAGTGCAACGATAGAAATGCTTATAGAAAAACATGCGTATGTCGTTCTTTATCCTCTTGATAACTGCTTGATAATGTGTAATTAAGCGTTGTCCTTTTTTGTGTTTGCCTTGAATCCGACTATTGTTTCCTGGTCTTTTAGTTTTTCCGCAGATATTTTATTGAACGGTTCTCCGTACCTTTTTCAAGTGCATAATAAATGTTTCAGATTGTTCAAATCCGGTTCATACTGTTTTATGCCCAATGAGAAATGATTTAAATAAGTATGAGAAATACATGATTTTTAAGGTGAAAAGGCATAAAAACAATGAGAAATGCCGTTTCTTATTTTATTTCTCATGGTGTTATGTTGTTGATTAATAAATGGTTGCCATGTAAATAATGAGAACATGAGAAATGATTTTTCGAAATCGTTTCTAGTAGGGGAACGGAATATTTGCATGCTGCCTATGTATTACTAGAATAATTTTATGTCTCCCATTCATTTCTTTGTCAATATAGTTTGCTTGCTAAATATAAATTGCTACTTTTGTCATAGTTTACTTTCGAGCGAAGAAAGTAAGTTTTTGATAATTTTATTGAGAACGGTTATTTGTTACATTCATACATAAAAAATCCACTAATTTTTTCTCCTGGATGGTAATAAGTGACAGGTCTCGCGCACATTTGTATATATAACCTTGTTATATACTCATTTGGGCGTGGGGCTATCGCTTATGTCAGGAGAGGGTCGTAGTGGATACCTATGTATGGCATGAGCAGATAGTTTCCACGCTCTTTTATATATAAACCCTCGCACCTTTGGGAACAGATGCGGCAAACAAAACTATACCGATGAGTAATGATTTTAAAGAGAACATCATCCTCCTGATGCAACACCCTATCATGCATAAGCCCATAAGTGAACTGACGGATTGGGAACAAAGCCAGGCTTGTGAAATCCTTGATAGTCTGGTTGAGGCTTCCATGGATAACTCCTGTACCCAGGTCGACTATATTCAAATTTCCCGTCTGCATTATGCCCTTGGTGAGCTGGCTTATGAACAGTGTGACAATCCTGAACGTATAATTAAATATTTCCTTTCCTCTCTGCATTCCTTGGAGAAGGGGGGAATTGACCTGGGTCTTCACAAATGGGCGGAACTCGTGAATTTGCGGCAGTCTTCTGATTCTTGAATTGTGTAAATCGGATAAAATCATCCGTATACTCCGGATTCATAATCTTGTCATATGGCATGGACATGATGATAAATCAGTTTTCGTAATCCTACCAGCGTATATAACGGAGGTCGCGAACCGGCAGATAGCTTGTGAAAGTAGTTTGTTTGGTTTGTCTCCTAGAGAGGATACCCAACTTTTCCCTTACGGGTATCCTCTTGCTTTTTATCCTATCCTTTTCTGTCTGCAATAAATCTTCTTTGTTTATAACAAGCCTTCTTTGTCTACAGTAAACCTTCTTTGTCTACAGTAAACCTTCTTTGTCTATAATAAACCTTCTTTGTCTATAATAAATCTCCTTTGCCTACAATACCCCTTCTTTGCTTATGGTAAATTTCCCCGGAATCTTTCTTTGAATCTCTGTTTTCCGGTAGTCTTTTTCTTCCCGCCATCTTTTTTCTCCTGCAATTCCCTTTCTTTTTTTCTCCCCGGTCTTTATCTCTTCGTGCGCGTGACGCGCACATGTGAATATAATAAGGTGTACCTGCTCACCCGTTCCTGCGCACACCTTTCCATTCATTAAAAAATATGTTCTACAACATCGTTATCAATCAACGAGTTAGCATAAACATGCAAAAATAATCAAAAAAAAGAGCTGAATATATTTGGAGTATATTCCAAAAGGGAGTACTTTTGCACCCGCTTTCCAAGAGAAGAAAGCCTTGACAAAATGACTTAGTGACAAAGCGTAAGACGGCTTAAACATAAGAACAAAAAAACTTTCGAAAAAGTTTGGAAGATAAATCTAAAAGTTCTTATCTTTGCAGTCCGATTCGCA
>ERZ650918.3218-NODE-3218-length-10021-cov-5.403873_pt1 | contig 10021 bp, 11 predicted proteins | sample MGYA00514758_ERZ650918 | MGnify/ENA metagenome assembly ERZ650918 | reverse complement strand
ATGTATAATCCATTGTTGCATTATAATGATTTACATAGTGAGCTATATTTCCGTCCGGATAATATGAATATCTATAGCTTGTTTTAACATTCTTATTATTGATATTTGTTAATTATATTACAATAAATATAATTATAAATTCCCATAAATAAAACTATCCCTCCTATCAATAACCCCGATAAATTTTCATATTTTAATTCTTTTATATTGAAATATAATATATTAATTCCTACAAAAAAATATATTAAGGAAATAATTTTAACATATCTTATTCCTATGTTATCTATCCTAAGCACTATACATCTAATTGGCAAATATAAACTTATATAAACAGATACAACTATAGCAATAGTATAAATTTTAAATATTCTTTCATTAACTTTTGGATATTGATGAAATATATAAAATAATATTACTCCCAAACAACTTAAAAAAAATATCTTTACTATTAATAGTATAATATTATTCTTATCTTTTATCTTAACTTTACTTCTAACACCATATCTTAGATAAATTTCTGAACATATTAAAATAATAACAAAAATTAATATCAATAAATAACTAAAAATTTCACTAAATTCTGTACTAAACACATTAAATATAGTTGAACTTATATCTACAGCATAAAAATATATAAATATCCATGAAAAAAAAATTTCAAAATTTAATAAACCAAATCCTCCTTTTAACTTTAATTTAATAAAAACTATAAATCTTATAAACACTATAAGTAAACCAACACAAATATATCCTATTATTCTAATATAATCTTCTGGCAATTTATCTATAAATGTATATGTTAATAATATTAAATAATTAATCATAAATACACCACTAAGACCATATCTAACTAACTCCATATAATCCACCACCTATCCAAATATTTTTGTGATTGTATACCAAATATATCTATCTTTTTCTTTTATATTTCCGTTTTTTCGTATATCTTCATTTCCAATATCAGCTACTTTAGCATGATTATAAATCATCTCATATGGTATGTCCATATTTTCTATTTCACTTACATTTTTCAACATACTTCCTGTTCCCCTTGCAACCATTGCATGACCAAATATTTCATTACCAATTTCTTCTATAGGTATGCCAAATTCTTCCTGATATACTGTATGGTAAATCTCATTAATTTCTAATGCTGCTTTCCTAGCTGAATTTCGAGTTGTATCACTATATACATTTCCTTCTGTTACATTTACAGCTAATGTATTTTTCAAAACAACTACAGATGTCAAAAACTTATCATTATTAAACAACTTTACAGGTAAGCCCATTTTTACCCATGTAGTTAGTCCAACTTTACCTTTAGAATCCCCTTCATCATAAATTCCATTATTTTTTTGTATAGATTAACTGCTTTTTCTGTATACTCATCATAAATTCCATAGCTGTATCTTGCATCTAAAAGTTTTTTAGTACTTAAAAAACTCTGTAAAATTTTCACATCATTTGTATTATTTTTTGATTCCTTTGATAATATAGTTTCCTTACTAAATAAACCTAATTTATCAATATACATAACTGGATTACCAGCACAATATCCATACCAGTTATTACCGTCTTTTACAGGGTCTTCTGTTATAAATGAACCTGTACTTGGGTCATAATATCTATTTCTTAGGTATACAAATCCTGATTCACTATCTGTGTATTCTCCACAATAACCAAATGGAGCATCACCTATGCCTATATCTTCTGTTATATTTCCATAGGCATCATAAACTGTTGTAGATGAATTATCTTTTCCATTTACAAGATTACCATGACCGTCATAGCTATATAAATTCTCTTTGCTATCAGATAATACTTGACCATTTGTACCAATTCTATAGTTTATTTTCATATTTAATTCACTATCAAATTCAGATACAACCCTATCATTATCCCACAACTGATATGTTTTTGTGCCATCTACAGTTTTTGAAATTCTATAATGGTTTGGCATGTATTCATAGGTTGCATTTTGCTCATTTTTACCTCTATAGCTCTTTAGCTCATTAAGACCATCATAAGTATATACCTCTTTTCCATAATCGGAATACTTATACCCTGTCCCTTTGCTATTACTGCCAACATCAATCATACCTAGGTTAAATTTGTTACTGTCTACATTTTTATTTTTATATTCAACTCTATTTAACCTATTACCATTTTTATCATATCCGTATGATATTATATTCTGCCACTTAGCATTTCCATTACTTACAACCTGATTTTCCTTTATTAATCGGTTATTTTTATCATAGCTATATGTTGTTATATACGCTGGATTATCATCATCCTTATAGTCTTTTTTAGAAAGATTGCCAAATTCATAGTTTCGGGTCATATTGTTGTCTTTTATTTCAGTAATATTGCTATTTTTGTCATATGTATACTCTGCATTTAAGACAACATTAATACCCTCCGTAAACTCAGCCGAAATCTGTCTATCTTAACCATTACAAATAATAATTCCTTACTGCCATATATACTTTATTAATTAATTTCTATTACCATATTTATAATAAATACAATTACATATATTAATTTTAATTTCCCTTACCATAGCTCATAATCAAAAATAGGTAGTGATGTCTATCAAAAGTTATTACAATGCCCTTGTATTGTTTTAATTTTATTTAAGAAATCAATCTATTTTTAATATAAATTACAACTATTAAATTAATTCAACAACATATAATCAAAATCTCTTATCAAAATAAATTTGCTTGTATCGTCAATATCATTTATATTTTCAAAGTTTTTATCGGAAACAATATATATATTTAAATCTTCATCATACTTTATATAAATATCATCAAAATGTTTCATATAATAAGCCTCAAGCATATCTTTTAAAAATCTTTCTTTATTTATATTAACTTTATATCCCAACTTATAATTATAACCAATATATTTTCTATATAAATATTCTGTAGATATGGTTTTACTAGCCATTGCATGAAAAACATCATATAAAATACAAGTTGTTCTTTCAAATGCTTTAGTTTCATATACAGTATCATTCTTATTCTCATAAAATCTATAAGGTATACTTTCAAATTGATTTCCTTGGAACTTTTCTAATACAATTCTTTTTTCTTCTTCAGGATTATATTTCTTTACATTAAAAATCTTTGTATCTTTATCAAATATACCCATATATCCTAATCTTGAAAATAATCTTGTCATAAACTCCATTGAAACATATATTCTGCCATCAAGAACTTTAGCATCTAAATCTTCATCAAAATTACTCATAGGCAAGGTCACATTTTGTCCATCTATTTCAGTAGATATTTGTAACCAATATAAGTATTCTCTATCATCATAAATTGGGTCAATATCTTTAGTAGCACAACTATAAAATTTAAACTTATTTTCAAATAGCTCAAAATCCCCTAAAACTCTTGACTTTATATCATCATTCCAGCTGCTATAATCTGGATACCAATTTATCTTTCCATTTAACGACTCTACCAATTCTCTAAGAGAAATATAATCTAAACATTTTTTAGAATATTCCTTAACTGTTACACTTGTACCAACATTTATTCCATTAAGAACAACATCGTATTTTTTTGTACCTAAAACGGTTTTACTTTCTTCTTTTGACGGTTCTTTTTTATTCACCTTAGTGTTAATTTCACTTTCATTTGCAAAAAAAGTCAAAGAAAAATTAGTAAAAAACATAACTACAAAAAATAGCACAAATAAAGTCTTTTTCATAACTATCGCTCCTCTCCTATGTCCAATTTCCTTTCATCATTTACCGTATACACATATCTTAAATTGTAATCAACACCATCTGGACTTGTTGCCATTTCTGAAAGAGATGCCTTAAAATTCATGCCTTCTAAATTTCTATCTGTATTTATATAATTAACTTCTTCAACTTCCCCATCAACACTTTTGTATCCATTTACTATAACAAAATGCCCTGCATTACCTGTTCTATATAGTAAAATAACAGGTCTATCATTATCTATTTCTTCCTTTATTATTCTTCCTAAATCTTTTTGTCCAAATCTTGAACCAATTTCTGCTTTCAAGTTTAATACAGGAATATCTGTATAGTCTCCACCATAACGGATTTTTTCAAAGCCTCTCTTATATAAATTTTCATCTATTACATTTTTTCCTAATGCAGCTCCTATTTGTGATATAGCTGTTGATACACCTACACTTCCTTTTCCTGCGACTTTTTCAAGAATGTCCAATTCTATATCCTTTAAATACTCCAAATCCGTCTTTCCTCTAATATAGCTAACGTAACTTGAATAAACAGCTGCCCAACAATCTGTATCGTATTCTTGCTTTTTAGCCACCATTGTTAAGTTCTTTTCGTATTCTACAGGAACAAGCCCACTAGTATCCCAGCCATTTACCGGATTACCAGCACAATATCCATACCAGTTATTACCATCTTTTATAGGGTCTTCTGTTATAAACGAACCTGTACTTGGGTCATAATATCTATTTCTTAGGTATACAAGTCCTGATTCACTATCTGTGTATTCTCCACAATAACCAAATGGAGCATCACCTATGCCTATATCTTCTGTTATATTTCCATAGGCATCATAAACTGTTGTAGATGAATTATCTTTTCCATTTACAAGATTACCATGACCGTCATAGCTATATAAATTCTCTTTGCTATCAGATAATACTTGACCATTTGTACCAATTCTATAGTTTATTTTCATATTTAATTCACTATCAAATTCAGATACAACCCTATCATTATCCCACAACTGATATGTTTTTGTGCCATCTACAGTTTTTGAAATTCTATAATGGTTTGGCATGTATTCATAGGTTGCATTTTGCTCATTTTTACCTCTATAGCTCTTTAGCTCATTAAGACCATCATAAGTATATACCTCTTTTCCATAATCGGAATACTTATACCCTGTCCCTTTGCTATTACTGCCAACATCAATCATACCTAGGTTAAATTTGTTACTGTCTACATTTTTATTTTTATATTCAACTCTATTTAACCTATTACCATTTTTATCATATCCGTATGATATTATATTCTGCCACTTAGCATTTCCATTACTTACAACCTGATTTTCCTTTATCAATCTGTTATTCTTATCATAGCTATATGTCGTAATGTATGACGGATTATCTGCATCTCTATAATCCTTTTTAGTAAGATTACCAAATTCATCATATGCGTAACCTATTGTAAATGGCATATTTGCATTTTCGTCATAGACCTCTTTAACAACTCTATTTGCACTATCATATGTATAATCCATTGTTGCATTATAATGATTTACATAGTGAGCTATATTTCCGTCTGGATAATATGAATATCTATAGCTTGTTTTAACATTCTTGTTATTGGTATTTGTTACTCCCGTAATAAGATTAGCTTTGTTATATTCATATTTTTTGGTCATATTGTTATCTTTTATTTCAGTAATATTACTATATACACTTTATTAATTAATTTCTATTACCATATTTATAATAAATACCATTACATATATTAATTTTAATTTCCCTTACCCTAGCCCAAAATCAAATATATATAGTGATGTCTAATAAAAATTATTTTAATGCCTCTTGCTCTGTCTCAAATGATTAGTAGACTACAAATTTCCATGTATCTTATCATATAATCTATGTGACACTGGATAATTCTTTTTATCCCAATTTCTACTACAATAAAAATACCAATTATCATCACCAATTTTTTTAGTATGTGCAGTTGTCATATATGTCATAGAAGAATTTCTAAACAAAATATCATAAATAGAAAATTTACAGCTCCAACTATCTTCATTTATTCCTGATATATAAGCTAAACCATTAAATGTATCATTTTCAGCACTAGAATTTGCAAAAACAAATCTATATACCCAATTATTCTTTTCATCATTTAAGCATAAAACATATATTTTATTTATACTATAAAGTTTTGAAGCTTCTTTTATGTAATGTTCTGTCTTACTATCAATATTACATTTCTCTTTTTTATTCCAATAAACTTGAATTTCACCATCTTCTGAAATATTTATTAAATTACAATCATGTATAAAACTTTGTTCTTTTAAATTTGTAGCAAACCCATTCCAAAAATCTTTATCACTTAAGTACAAATTTTCTATTTGTTTTTTATTCGAATATAAATATCTATTTTCAATATTATGAATATGTAAAACACTTAAAAGAATAAATATTAAAACACCTATAAACACAATAGTACACATAAATAAATTTTTTATATTTACATATTTATTCATACCTTTCCTCCTTTTTTCTACAAAACTTTTAAATAACTTCTTTAAAATCCATGCACCTAATTAAACTAGCATTTATACAAGTTATTGTTTATGTCACAAAAATTATAAGACGGTAGGTGTGGAATCAATACCAATATTGTATATAGTAATACCATTTATCTCGGATTTTTTCCGTACGGATTCTATGACCTCCATGCCTTTGTTGAACACCATTTTCATCTTGCCCTTCAAACACGCCGGGACTTATTTCGACTAACTTAAGATTGTTAAATTCAAATGCATAAGGCTTATCATCGCGTGAAAAATAAAATCCTGTATAAGTTCCTGTGTCTAAAAAGCCGGAACCTCCGCAATAAAATTGCAAAATGTTTTCATTGTAAGCATAAACGCTTGTAACTATGGTGTTTTCCCCAAGATGTCTTTTAAGGATTTCTTCTTCCTTTTGTTTTCTTATTTCAGGTTTGTCATTTGAAGATTTGATTTTCTCAATTTCACTATATGAGAAGTTTTCGAGCATCTCATAATTGTCGCTTACATATGAAACAATTTTATTGTATGTTATATTATCATTGTTGATACGGTGGCTTACAAAGAAAACGCTTAGGATGATAATAGCAACTACTACAACACCTAAAATTCTGATTAACACTATTTTATCCAACTTCACTTCAAATCCCCCTTACCGATTGTTATACCAATTTATGCCTATTCTTACATATTGATTTACCAGTCCAAAACAATCTTTCCCTATGTCTATCAAAAAAATTATAAGTAAATTCTTTAGATATTATCATATTCTTTTTATTTCCAATTTTATATTTATAGAAGTATGTATCAATAATCATCGTAAATAAAGCAATATTTTTTATATCTTCATTACTATATTTGCAAGCAAAACATAATTCGTTCATCACTATTTTACCGTCTGTATTAATCAAAGCAATCTGAATATCATTTTTCATTATAGAAAAATAATTTCCTCCATGAGAGTAAATTTCATATTTATTTTCGTTAAGTAAAATGTTTATAGTATTACTTAAAAATAAATGTTTGATTGAACCAACAGTACTATTATTAAATTTAATTTTTAATTTAATAAATACACTCCATATGTATTTTAAAAACAATAATATACAAAAGTAAAAAACAATCTGTTTAAGGTTGTCCATACTCCTTATAACAGCAAACAGCAGTAGAAAAATAAATATTAAATCAACATAATTATTTATTATTATTTTATATCCACAGCAATTTACAGTATTAATTATAATTGTATTCTTTATGCTACCATTAATAGTATTGTCTTTCGTAAAATACTTGCGTCCAAACAAATTATATTTTCTATATATCTTGAACATAATACCCCACCCCTTGTTAATTTACCTTCATTCCAAATATACATTATACCTGTTTAATAGTTGTAAAGTATCTTATCATCTTCCTTATACCTTACATCGCCATCAATATTAAATTTTTGCATTTCATCTGTCCAGTACTCATTCTCCATAAATGGTAAATTTGATTTTTTATCTGTTTTATAGAGAAACATTGTATTTTTGCAATAGTCCTTTTTGAATACAGGTATAGCTAAATAATAATAATCCCAAATTTTATAATCATCATAGTATAATTTATCTAGCTTTCTGCCAAAAGATATGTAAAAATCACTATTTTCAAAATCCTTATCACTTAAATTTATAGACTCAGAAAAGCTTGTACCATATTCTTCATCTAAAATTTTAAGACTATTTTCGGATTCCCAACATTCGCGAAACCAAGTAAACTCACAATCTTTATCAAAATTATAAGTTGTAGTATACTCATCTGTCGTATATTTCGACTTTCCTAAATACTCTAATTTAATATATGTTCTATTATTTTTAGAGTTTTTATTTAAATCAGAAGTTGTACTTTCAGATGAAGCATTTTCATCAACTCTTTTGGCACTGAAAATAATATTATAAATTACAACAGATAATAATAACACTATAATTAACACTATAAATAATAGCTTTTTCTTCATTCTTTCACCCCCAAAAAAACTATAGATATTAATACCTATCAGAAGTTTTTATAATCCCCTTGCTCTAAATATTAATTATTATTTTATTACCTCTTTCTCAATATGCACAATTCTATTTTCTATATCTGTTGAAACTTCAAAACCCAATTCCTTAAATAAATGCTCTGCATCATCTTGAAAAAGATATATATGCCCATTTACTATTGTGCAAACACCAAAATCACTCATATCGTTTAAGTACACATAATCATTATTTTTTGTATCAAATATCCTTATCATATAATATTTGCCATCGTATAAATTTTCATCATTGGATACAACCGCCACCTCATGATAAAATATTGAACATAAGTATTTATTTCCATTGTATAAAATTTCAATATTCTTTCCAGTTTCATCACTATTAACCGTAGCTCCTAAGTTTTCAAATATAGTTCTTAACGGAAAAAGAGATTCACCCCAACCTTTTGGCATAGAGTTTGTTTCATTATCTCTAACAGTAGTAAATAAAACAGGGTCATTATCAACATAATTTCCGTTTATGTATAAATCACCTCTATTTTCCTCACTAATGAATATTGATATTTTCTTTAATGGCTCAGCAGAAATAACATTTGTAAATACAAACATAAAAATAAATACAGAAATTAAAAACCTTTTCATAATAAATACCTCCCAATAAATTTATAGCAATTATAAATCTTTCAATATATTTTGTTCATCAGAGTTAAAGTCAGAAAATTTATTTACTATAATTAAATCCCCATTACTTATCATTTGTTGACAATGTGTAATATAATATTCCTCAAACTTACCATCAACAACACAGTACTTCAGCATATTTGTTTCTAAATCTAAAATAGATAGCACTTCAAATGTTTTTTTCTTTACATAATCATATATGTATCCTTTTATGTACACCTTTTCATCTTGCTCCACATAATTAACAACACTATCTATTATTCCACAATTATACTTAATATTATATAAGTCCAATCCACCTTCTCCATTTGAGTATTGTTGATATTCTCCATTTCCAAAAACATTTTTAGTGTCAAACCATGTTTCATATTCCAACTTATACTTCTGAGTACATATGTTAAAAATCGAAAATATACTTAGTAGTAAAAATAATGAACAAAATATTAGTGTTAATACTTTTAATATTGTTTTCATTCACAAACCTCCTCTTAATTTTATCCCCTAAATGCATTAATGTGTATTTGCCGATTCCATCCCCCATATGCTACTTAAATATTTTATATGTGCTAATAAAATTATAGTTGATTAAACAACAAATTTTTTTATTTATATATTTTGTTCACTAAATTAACTTTTACAATAAAAGCTATCATATATACATAAAACAACAAAAACCTTTAACCTATTCTTTCCAATTTAATTATACACTATTTATCACCTATTTACAACATACTTTATACAACAACAACAACATATATCAATATTATTTTTAATAAATTAATGTGTTCTCGAGTACATTCTAACAAAACAAAAAGCCACAACCCCTGCTATTCACAAGATTTGTGGCTTTAGTTATATTATACTTATTTATTTTATATGAATATTATTGTATCAAAAACGTATCAATCAGGAATAAAAAAAAACATCATTTATGCTGTATATAATACCATTTTTTCTTATTCCCACTCACAAATTTTAAACATTTTATTGTATATTTAATGTATATATGCCCATTTTATATAGAATAATTATTCAT
>ERZ650918.3210-NODE-3210-length-10047-cov-2.742194_pt1 | contig 10047 bp, 6 predicted proteins | sample MGYA00514758_ERZ650918 | MGnify/ENA metagenome assembly ERZ650918 | reverse complement strand
CGCATGAATCAGCGAAAGAATACCGATCTCCTGGAGAATAAGTACCGGACCTACAAGAAATTCAAAGATATGTATAAGCGGGAAGTTATCCGCATTGTCACGCCGGGAACGAATCTGGATACCAACGCCATGGATGAGACAAAGCACAATTATCTGATGGCGATCGTGTGCATGGCGGATCGTTTTGGCGTCTCCATTGCCGATATTTCCACCGGTGATTATCTGGTGACGGAAGTGGATGGATGCAGAAAACTGTTAGATGAGATCACAAAGTTTGCACCGACCGAGATCATCTGCAACGATTCCTTTTTTGTCAGCGGTGTGGATGTAGAAGATCTGAAAAACCGTCTTGGAATTGCCGTCAATGCCCTGGAAAACTGGTATTTTGGTGATGAACGCTGTAAGAAGACACTGCTGGACCACTTTCATGTCTCCAGCCTGGCAGGACTCGGACTTGGTGAGCTGAACTGCGGGATCATCGCAGCCGGTGCACTGCTTCAGTATCTGATGGAAACACAGAAAACAGCGATCGCAAACCTGACTTCGTTAAATACTTATTTTGCCGGAAAATACATGGTGATCGACAGCTCGACCAGAAGAAATCTGGAGCTTTGCGAAACTTTACGTGAAAAGCAGAAAAGAGGTTCCCTTCTGTGGGTTCTCGATAAGACAAAGACTGCGATGGGGGCAAGACTTCTGCGTTCCTTTATTGAGCAGCCGCTGATCGACAAGGAAGAAATATCAAACAGACTGGAAGCCGTCGGAGAATTAAAAGACAATGCGATCTGCAGGGAAGAACTGCGAGAATATCTTTCTCCGGTCTATGACCTCGAGCGTCTGATCAGTAAGATCAGCTACAAGACTGCAAATCCAAGAGATCTGATCGCATTCGGCACATCTCTGTCCATGCTGCCGCATATCAAATACATTTTATCTACGATGAAATCTCCGCTTCTTGTGGAAGTATGTGAGCAGATGGATGAACTTCAGGATGTGTGTGATCTGATCGGCCGGGCAATTATGGAGGAGCCGCCGATCCAGATTAAAGACGGCGGTATCATCAAAGAAGGCTATAACGAAGAAATCGACCGTCTGCGTGCCGCAAAGACAGAAGGTAAGACCTGGCTGGCACAGCTGGAAGCTAAAGAACGTGAAAATACCGGCATCAAAAACCTGAAGATTAAATACAACAAGGTGTTTGGCTATTATCTGGAAGTGACAAACTCTTTTAAAGATATGGTTCCGGATTACTATACAAGAAAACAGACACTCACAAATGCTGAACGTTATATCACGCCGGAATTAAAAGAGCTGGAGGACATCATTCTCGGAGCGGAGGACAAGCTCTTTTCTTTGGAATACAATCTGTTTTCCGATGTAAGGGAACAGATCGCAAAAGAGGTAGAACGCATTCAGAAGACCGCAAAAGCAGTAGCGGCGATCGATGTCTTCGCTTCTTTGGCACTGGTTGCGGAACGTAATAACTATGTCTGCCCGAAAATGAATGAAAAAGGCGTGATCGATATCAAGAACGGCCGTCATCCGGTAGTTGAACAGATGATCGAAAACGATATGTTCATTGCAAACGATACTTACCTTGACAACAGCAAAAATCGTATTTCCATCATTACCGGTCCAAACATGGCAGGTAAATCAACATACATGCGTCAGAGTGCCCTGATTGTTTTGATGGCTCAGATCGGTAGCTTTGTTCCGGCATCTTCTGCAAAAATCGGAATTGTTGACCGTATTTTTACAAGGGTTGGAGCGTCAGATGACCTTGCAAGCGGACAGAGCACGTTTATGGTAGAGATGAATGAAGTTGCAAACATCCTGCGCAACGCCACCAGCAACTCGCTGCTCGTCTTAGATGAGATCGGGCGGGGCACAAGCACATTTGATGGTCTGAGCATCGCATGGGCGGTAGTTGAACACATCAGCAATCCGAAGCTGCTCGGAGCCAAGACACTGTTTGCAACACATTACCACGAACTGACCGAGTTAGAGGGCAAACTGCACAATGTGAACAATTACTGTATCGCAGTCAAAGAAAAGGGCGACGATATCGTGTTCTTACGCAAGATCGTCCGGGGCGGTGCCGACAAGAGTTATGGTATCCAGGTGGCAAAACTGGCAGGTGTGCCGGATTCCGTCATTGAGCGTGCAAAACAGATCGTGGAAGAATTAAGTGCAAATGACATTACCGCAGTCACAAAAAATCTGTCCGTCGAGACCGGAACGAAAAAGAAAAAAGAAAAATTAGACGAAGTGGATCTTGCACAGATGTCTTTATTTGACACGGTAAAAGATGATGATATTTTAGAGGAATTGAAGAATGTCGATCTGAGCAATATGACGCCAATCGATGCTTTGAACAAATTATACGAATTGCAGAATAAGATCAAAAACCGCTGGTAAAGAGCAGTTTTTTGATGGAAAGAAAGGGAGTGTCTGAAAATGCCGGAAATCATGTTACTGAATCAGGAGACAATCGATAAAATCGCAGCGGGCGAAGTGGTAGAGCGTCCTTCTTCTGTTGTAAAGGAATTAGTTGAAAATGCGATTGACGCGAAAGCGACTGCAGTGACCGTCGAAATCAAAGAGGGCGGTATCTCTTTTATCCGTATTACAGACAATGGGTGCGGCATCGAGAAGAAGCAGGTTCCGATTGCTTTTTTGCGCCATTCTACAAGTAAAATCCGAAGTGTGGAAGATCTGCTCAGTATTCATTCCCTTGGATTCCGCGGTGAGGCGCTTTCGAGCATTGCAGCAGTTGCACAGGTCGAGCTGATCACAAAGACCTATGAGGAACTGACAGGAACAAGATATGTGATCGAAGGTTCCAAAGAAATTGAAAATGAAGAAATCGGGGCACCGGAAGGAACGACTTTTATCGTAAGGAACCTTTTTTACAATGTTCCTGCCAGAAGAAAATTCCTAAAGACCGCCCAGACAGAGGCTGGATATATCAGTGACCTGATGGAACGCATGGCCTTGTCCCACCCGGATGTCTCCTTTAAATTTATTAACAATGGTCAGACAAAACTACACACATCAGGAAATGGAAATGAAAAAGACCTTATTTACCATATTTATGGAAGAGATATTACGGCCGCAGTTCTGAAAGTAGAACATGAGACCGAACTGTTTAAGCTTCGTGGTTTTATTGGAAAACCAATAATTTCCAGAGGAAACCGTAACTATGAGAATTATTTTATCAACGGCCGCTACATCAAAAGTGCACTGATCGCCAAATCCATTGAGGAGGCATACAAAGGTTTTATGATGCAGCACCAGTATCCGTTCTGTGTGCTTTACTTTGAGATGAACTCGGAACTTTTAGATGTCAATGTACATCCGACTAAGATGGAATTGCGGTTCAGTCAGAATGAGGAAATTTATCGTTCTTTATTTGAGATTATCCGAAATACAATCTCTCATCGGGATTTTATCCCGGAAGTTCCGGTGACAGAAGAAAAGAAAGAAATGATTCCACCAGTTCCAAAACATACACCGGAGCCTTTCGAGATCAGGCGGCGCGGTCAGGATGCTTTTTTTGAAAAAATGAAACAGACCAGTGCCAGTCCATTGACTGTGCAGGAAGAAAACTTATTTGCAAAGCCGCTTGCAGCAGAAGCGGAAACAAATACTTCCAAAGAGCCAATAGCAGAGATAAATTCTGAACAACCTACATTAGAAAATAATTTTAAAGAAATCGTATCAGAAATACATGACATAGAATCTACACCGCAGGAAACCGCTCCAATCTATGAGCAGCAGAATTTAGAACAGCTTGACTCTCATTTTCTGACGAAAGATGCAAGAAAAAAACATAAAATCATCGGTCAGTTATTCGATACCTACTGGCTGATTGAATACGAGGATAAACTCTTTATCATCGACCAGCATGCCGCACATGAAAAAGTACTTTACGAGCGCACGATGAAAAAGATTTCAGAGAAAACATTTACATCGCAGACAATCAGTCCGCCAATCATCCTGACATTGAATCAGGATGAGGTGCAGGCACTGGAAACTTATGAAGCGCAGCTCTCGATGTTTGGATATGAAATTGAACCTTTTGGTGGGAAAGAATATGCAATTACTGCAATTCCGGCAGATTTTACAGATATCGACATGAAAACCATGTTTATTGAAATGCTGGATGATTTTGCCAATATTTCCGGCAAAGACGCACCGAATCTGATTATGGAAAAAGTGGCGTCTATGTCCTGTAAAGCTGCAGTCAAAGGAAACAATCATCTTTCCAGACCGGAGATTGAAGCGCTGATTGATGAGCTTTTAGAGTTGGATAATCCATACAATTGTCCTCATGGAAGACCAACGATCATTTCCATGACAAAATATGAAATCGAAAAGAAATTCAGGAGAATCGTATAAAAATTATGACAGAAAAAAGACCGATGGTCATTTTGACCGGACCGACAGCCGTTGGAAAAACAGCCTTGTCCATCGAGCTTGCAAAAAAAATCAACGGATCGATCATCTCCGCAGACTCCATGCAGGTATACCGGCATATGGATATCGGCTCTGCAAAGGTGATGCCGGAGGAGATGAATGGTGTCAAACATTACCTGATCGATGAATTTGAACCGGATGAAGAGTTTCATGTGGTAAAATTTGTGGAGCGTGCGAAAGAGCATTTGGAGGAAATCTATGCAGAGGAAAAAATCCCGATCATTGCAGGCGGCACAGGATTTTATATTCAGGCACTTCTCTATGATATTGACTTTACAGAGCAGGAGTGTGATGAGGCATACCGGGCAGAATTAGAACAGCTTGCGGCAGAAAAAGGTGCACACTATCTGCACAACATGCTGCGTGAAGTCGATCCGGCGTCCGCAGATGCCATTCATGCCAATAATATCAAGCGCGTGATCCGTGCATTGGAATTTTATCATCTTTCCGGTAAGCGGATTTCAGAACACAATGAAAAAGAGCGGGAGAAAACATCCCCTTATCATTTTGCATATTTTGTGCTCACCGATGAGAGACCACATCTTTATGCGAATATTGACAAACGGGTCGATCTTATGATAGAACAGGGACTTGTGGATGAAGTGCAGAAATTAAAAAATATGGGATTTCACCGTGATATGGTTTCCATGCAGGGACTTGGCTACAAGGAAATCTTAGATTACCTGGATGGAAAAACCACTTTAGAAGAAGCCATCTACATCATCAAGCGTGAGACCAGACATTTTGCCAAACGACAACTCACCTGGTTCCGCCGGGAGCGTGACGTTATCTGGCTTGATAAACAGGCTTATGATTATCAGGATGCAAAAATCTTAGACAGTATGATAAATATCTTAAAAGAAAAGACTATCATAAATTAACAATTATAATTTTGAGCAACTTATAACAGCAAAAAAAGAATTTCGCTCAATAACGAAGAGAGGATAAATAGATAGCAATGAACCAGTTTTTAGAAGAACAATACAAAAATCTTGGAATCTCGAGGGAAGTATACGAATTTGGAGAAAAAATCGAGGAATCTTTAAAGGAGCGTTTTGCAGAGATCGACGCAAGAGCAGAATACAACCAGATGAAAGTCATAAAAGCGATGCAGGAGAACCGCGTCAGCGCAGAATGTTTTAATATGAGTTCGGGATATGGATATAATGATCTTGGAAGGGATACGCTGGAAAAAGTGTACGCTTCCTGTTTTAAGGGAGAGGATGCACTGGTCAGACCACAGATTACCTGTGGAACCCACGCGCTTGCACTCGCTTTAATGTCGAACTTAAGACCGGGGGATGAGCTTATGTCTCCGGTTGGAAAACCATACGACACCTTAGAGGAAGTGATCGGAATCCGTCCATCCAAGGGCTCTCTGGCAGAATATGGTGTCACTTACAGCCAGGTTGATTTATTGCCGGACGGAAGTTTTGATTATGAGAATATCAAAAAAGCAATCAATGACCGCACGAAACTGGTGACAATCCAACGTTCCAAAGGATATGCCACAAGACCTACGTTATCCGTAACAAGAATCGGTGAGCTGATCTCCTTTATCAAAAATATCAAACCGGATGTAATCTGCATGGTAGATAACTGCTACGGCGAATTTGTGGAAGAAAAAGAGCCGTTAGAGGTCGGCGCGGATATGATCGTTGGTTCCCTCATCAAAAATCCGGGCGGCGGACTTGCACCGATCGGCGGCTATATCGTCGGCAAAAAAGAGTGCGTGGAAAATGCAGCATATCGTTTGACTTCTCCGGGACTTGGAAAAGAAGTTGGAGCATCTCTCGGTGTGATCCAGTCTTTTTATCAGGGATTTTTCATGGCACCGACTGTGGTGAGCGGTGCGTTAAAAGGAGCTGTTTTTGCTGCTAATATATATGAAAAATTAGGTTTTTCCGTCATTCCAAACGGTACAGAGAGCCGCCACGATATCATTCAGGCAGTTACCTTCAACAACCCGGATGCGATGATTGCATTCTGTGAGGGAATCCAGGCAGCTGCACCGGTAGACAGTTATGTAACACCGGAGCCTTGGGCAATGCCGGGATATGACAGTGATGTCATCATGGCTGCCGGAGCTTTTGTGCAGGGATCTTCCATTGAACTCAGTGCAGATGGACCTATCAAGCCTCCATACGCCGTTTATTTTCAGGGTGGCCTGACCTGGTATCATGCAAAGCTTGGAATTTTGATGTCTTTACAAAAACTTAAGGAACGGAATCTTGTTAATACAGATTTGTTATGCTAAAATGAAAAAAGAGTTTTTTGAGTTGACATAAAACACTTTCAGGGAGAGTGAAAGGAATTTATGAATCACTCATTCACAACAAAAGAATTACCGGAATCCGAAAGACCATATGAGAAGTTCTGGAAATACGGTGCAACAGCGTTAAGCGATGCAGAACTTTTAGCGATCGTGATCAAATCAGGAAGCAGTAAAATGACTGCCGTGGATGTGGCAAGAAGTTTTTTATCACAGAAAGACAGAAACCTCATGAATCTTTATGAGATGTCTTACGATGAAATGAAAAAGATCCACGGAATCGGAGATGTGATCGCGATGCAGTTAAAATGCATTGCGGAACTTTCCACGCGGATTGCCAATACCAGACATTTTGAGGGTATTCAGATGAGGAGCGCAGCAACGGTTGCAGAGTATTATATGGAACAGCTAAGGCACGAGCAGCAGGAGAAGCTGATCGTCTGCATGTTTGACAGCAAATGTAAATGGCTGGGAGACTCTGTTGTCACAACAGGAAGTGTCAGTTCCTCGATTGTTCCGCCGAGAGAGATTTTTATCTGTGCATTGGAGAAAAAGGCAGTACACATTGTGATGGTACACAATCATCCAAGCGGCAGGGCAGTTCCCTCCGGAGAGGATAATACAGTGACTGCAAGGATCGCAGAAGCCGGAAAATTATTAGGCATTGCGCTGTCAGATCATATTATTATAGGTGACCGTACTTACTTCAGTTACCGGGAAGCCGGGTATCTCACATAATGGGAAGTTACCGTTATGAAATACTCCGTGAAACTACAACGGATTCTTTGATTATGGAAAACAACACAAGGGAGAAGAAAATGAACAGCAACGTATATGGAATTGATCTTGGAACCTGCAATATGAAGATTTACTGCAAGACTTCCAATAAAATATTAAATGAGAAGAATACCATAGCTCTGGTAAAAAAAGACCAGATTTATGCTTATGGTGATGCTGCTTATGCAATGTATGAAAAAGCACCGGAGACGATCAATGTCACATTCCCGGTGATCAGTGGAGTAATCGCTGATTTTAATAATCTTCAGACCATGCTCCAGATGTACTTAGAAGAGCATATGAAGGGAAAAATCCGGGGCGCTGAATTTATCGTTGCGGTTCCAACTGATATTACAGATGTAGAAAAGAGAGCGTTCTTTGAGATGTTCTACAAGAGTAAATTAAAACCAAAGAGTGTCCTTTTATGTGAAAAACCAATTGCGGATGCCGTTGGCCTTGGACTGGATGTCAATGAGCCGACCGGTATCATGGTTGTGGACATCGGTGCAGATACAACAGAAATTTCTGTCATCTCCCTCGGCGGACTGGTATTGAGTGATCTGTTGCATTTCGGAGGCAACCGGATTGATGAATCGATCATTACTTATGTGAAGAGAACCTATAATCTTGTGATTGGTCAGAAGACCGCACAGGCATTAAAAGAGAAGCTTGGTTCCGGTATTCCTGGAAATACAGAAACCATGGTCATTGTAGGACGTGATGTGGTAAGTGGACTTCCGATTGAGATGGAGATCACAGGGGAGGTTGTCTACGAGGCGATCAAGGATAACTTAAACAGCATCTGTAATTCCATCAAGATGATCTTAGAGAAAACTCCACCGGAGCTTGCTGCCGATGTTGCAGACCGCGGTATCGTACTTACCGGTGGCGGTGCATTGCTTCGTGGTCTGGAAGAACTGATCGAGGACAGAACCGGAATCAATACTATGACAGCAGATGATCCAATGACATGTGTTGCGATTGGTACAGGAAAATATGTAGAATTTTTATCTGGAAAACGTGATGACGATTAAGCTAATTTTTCTGTCAGATCGACCGAAATACAATATTGGATAAAACGTGTCCGATAGGTGGATACACAACGATTGATGCGAGGTGTAATATATGATCAAAGGCTTATATACAGCATATACAGGTATGGTGAATGAACAGAAGAGATTAGATGTTCTCACGAATAATCTGGCAAATGCAGACACAAATGGCTATAAAAAAGAAGGGACAACATCGCAGACGTTTGCGGATGAATTGGCAATTAAGATAAAGGATACCTCTTCTTATGGCCTGAATAAAAAACTTGGTGTGATCAGTATGGGTGTGCACCTTGGTGAGACTTATACCAATTATGATCAGGGAAGTATCAAAGTGACGGACAATGAGACAGATGTGGCATTGGCTGGAAATGGATTTTTTGCAATTGCTTTTACGAATAAAGCAGGGGAAACTTCTGTGAAGTATACAAGAGATGGAGCTTTTACCGTGAATACAGAGGGCTATCTGGTGACAAAGGATGGCGATTATGTGTTGAATCAGGCGGGTGCACAGAATACCGATCTGAATGCAAGAATCCGGTTAAATCCGAATGCGAAGATTACCATTGATGAGTTAGGGAATATTTATCAGAATGACCAGCTTGTTACAAGAATAGGCGTTGTTGATTTTGATGATTATAATTATATTTCCAAGTATGGTGAGAATCTGTATGATCTTGTGGATGGAGGACAGATCACAGCTTCTGATGCAAAGGTGCAGCAGGGATGTATCGAAGGCTCTAATGTGAATGTTGTGGATGAGATGGTAAAGATGATCACTATCTCAAGAGCTTATCAGGCAGGACAGAAAGTGATCAATACAGTAGACGAGACATTGGACAAGACCGTAAATCAGGTGGGAAAAGTATAATATAAGGTATAGTTGGAGGAAATCAGACTATGATGAGAGCACTTTATACTGCAGCTTCCGGAATGAGAGCGCAGCAGACCAACGTAGATAATATTTCAAATAACATTGCGAATGTCAATACAACAGCATTTAAATCCCAGAAGACAGAGTTTAAATCACTGTTATATCAGACCATTCAGACCAGAACGACAAGTGCAAATGGTGAGGAAAAACCGATCGGAGCGCAGGTGGGACTTGGAACAAGAGTTGCGTCCAACACCACAAGCTATACGCAGGGTGCGCTGCTCGAGGATGAGAGCAAATCTGCTTTTGCAATCGAAGGAAATGGATTCTTTCAGGTGAGAGGGGCAGATGGGACAACTTACTATACCAGAAATGGTAATTTTAACTGGAGTATTGGTCCGACAGGAACAACCCTTACCAATACCGATGGATATCCGGTTCTGGATTCCAATGGAAACACCATTGTTCTTCCGAATAATGTCAATTCTGGGAAGGCGGTAGTGACAACGGATGGTCAGGTTGGCTATTATAACAATGCGGGTGCTTATGTAAGTATGAACCGGACAATTGGCCTCAGCCAGTTTAACAATCCTGCA
>ERZ650918.3199-NODE-3199-length-10076-cov-3.614809_pt1 | contig 10076 bp, 6 predicted proteins | sample MGYA00514758_ERZ650918 | MGnify/ENA metagenome assembly ERZ650918 | reverse complement strand
ATTGATATGGTGGTTGTTTGTACAGCTCATCATTATCATTATGAATATACTAAAAAAGCACTTGAACATAATAAACATTGTTTATGTGAAAAGCCTTTTATGGAAAATAGTCAGCAAGCTAAAGAAATCTTTGCTTTAGCTAAAGAAAAAGGACTTTATTGTTCTGCTTACCAAAATGGAAGATATGATAGTGATTTTTTAACAGTACAAAAAGTGATTGAATCAGGAAAATTAGTGGATTTATTAGAACTTGAAATGCATTTTGATTACTATCGTCCTGAAATTCCTGAAAGTGTAGATCATTTTGATCCAGCAATGTCTTATCTTTATGGACATGGATGTCACACTTTAGATCAAGTCATTTCATATTTTGGTAAACCAAATGATATTCACTATGATGTAAGACAACTTTTAGGAACAGGGCGTATGAATGATTATTTTGATCTTGATCTTTATTATGGAACATTAAAAGTATCCGTTAAATCAAGTTACTTTAGAGTAAAATCAAGACCTTCTTTTATCGTTTATGGTAAAAAAGGAATGTTTGAAAAATATAGTAAAGATCGACAAGAAGAACATTTAAAACTTTTCCATATGCCTACTAATAGTGATTTTGGAAAAGATCTTCCTGAACATTATGGAACTCTTACTTATTATGATGATGAAGGCATTTATCATGAAGAAAAAGTTCCAACAGTTGACGGCGACTATGCACGTGTGTATGATGGTATCTATGATAGTATTGTTTATGGTAAGGAACAAGTCATCCAACCATGGCAAACAATTCTACAAATGGAAATGTTAGAAACAGGAGTAAAGGATTTAAAATAGTATGAAAAAATATTTTTTCTTTGATATTTTCCAGTTCCTCTGACAGATTTTCGCTCCGGTCTGCCATCTTAAACAGACGGTTAAATACCTGATTCCGGTTATTCATATAATCTGCCGCTGCAAGCACCCGGTTGACGGTTGCCGGCATATCAAGCTGTTCTAACCACTCATAGACTTCCTGTGGTGCTGCTGCTGCCCGGGACAGCTCCTGTACCTGTTCCTTCCGGTAAGCTGCCTCTGTTTCTTCTTTCTGCTCCACTTCTTTCATGGCATCTGCAAGTTCTTCCGGTGTCATGGAAAGCCATTTTTCATCTTCCATAAATGGTGCAATCTTCTCCGGTACCAGTCCATCTTTCACATCAGAAATCCTATTCTTCTGGTACGCTCCCTCAATCTGTTCCGTAATGGAAATGCCGGCTCCTTCTTTGGTCTGTACGCCTCCAAAATCATCATCTACCTGATAATCCATTGCACCGTGCTTTGCGGAACGAACCTGGGTCAGAAGTCCACGCAATGTAATATCTCCGCCCTGCTGCAGCAAGGCTCCGATTGCTGCGCCGTCTGTCTTTTCTACCTGACGGATTAGCCGGTATACACCGATATAAGCACTTCGTTCTTCTTCGCTGATTTCCTTATTCTGCTCTAATTTATAAAGGTATTTACTGAATTTTTCCTCTTCGGTAATGCCCTGTTCTTCCTGAATCTGCTCAGATACGGTATTTATCTCTTCAAAGCTCATATCCAGTGGATTCATGCCTTCTTTTATCATGGTACGAACAACTGCCGGTTTTAAATGGTCAAATGCCCGCTGCACTTCTTCATCCGCAGCTTTCATTTCCGCAATATTTTCCGGTGTCAGCTCCATCTGGTTATAAGCTAAGATTCTGACGGCACGCTGATTTCCATAGCTTGTTTCCAGGTCTAAATCCTTTAAAATATCATCCACATTGCGGAATGCCTTGGAAATGGAATCTCCCATGTCCTGACGTGGTGCTGTCATCATGGTCTCATATCGTTCCCCTGCCTTTTCAAAGGTATCCTTTAAGGCAGCTCCATCTTCATAAAGACTCTGCAATGTTGTTTCATCTACCGGATGGATTCCAAGGGCATATGCCGGCATCGCTTTTAAAGCTTCAGATGTGTCCATGACATTCCGGAACAATGCCACATCCGCTTCCTTTGGTGCAATGCCATCCCCGGAAAGGAGTCTGCTGTAATATTCATTTTCCTGTGTTTTCAGTTCTTCCACCAGCTGGGACAATTCCATGGTATCAATGGAAATTCCTTTTTTCAGTAAAGAAAGGTTCGCTTCACTGGTCATTTTCAGTCTGGTTTCCTCTAACTGTCTTCTTGCAGTCAGAAGGTCTAAGCCGCTTTTCGTATAAGCTGTTTTATCCGCTGCCACTGAAACTTTTGTGTCCTTGTTCTTTATCTCATCCGCAGCTTTTTTCAGATTCTCAATAGTAAGCGGTTCTCCGGAATTTACCACATAGGCAAGTTCCTCATCCGTTACATTGGTAATGACGTCCAATGCATCCTGTGCCTGATCCTTGAAATCATTTCCGGAAAGTACGACATCCTGCGGACGGATTCCATCGGAAATTGCCTCTGCCGATACCGTTATGATTTCTTCTTCGCCAAGCGGAAGCTGTAACTGCTGTAAAGTGGATAACTTTTCCAAATTCTCTGCAGTCAGTGGAATACCATTTTCAATGAGCCATCTGCCATCTGCCATATTCTGCTCATTGACATCCATGCCGCTTTCGGATATTACGGCTTCTATCTGCTGCTTTAACGCATCATAATCAAGGTCTGTCATCTGCTGGATTCCGGCATAGGTTGCACTTCCGGAAAATTCTGCTTTGTACAAATTGGCAGTGGTAACCGGCAGTTCATTATCCAGTATATATTTCATGCTTCCTTCATCCGGTGTATGAAGTTCTTCCATCATATTGGCAGTCTCTGTAATATCTTTTACATTATTCTCTGTCACCGGGATATTTACGGTATTCAGGGCTGATTCTATATGCTGTGCCATTGCAGTGCTTCCTGCCATCGCTTCAATTTGGGCATCACTGAGTCCGTCCCCGAAATAGCTGATGTCTTCTCCTGACTTTGCCAGACGCATCTTCATCTTATCGGTCTCGGTTACTACCGTTGGAATCTCCGTATCTGTCAGGGAAAATCCATCCTCTTCCATTGCTTTTACATCTTTTCCCGTAGTATGGTCTGATGCAAAAAGCATCTCATTTTTCATCTGGGTTGCGTCCAGATTGGATGCCTGCTCCCGAATCTCCTCTAAGGCATTTCCCTCTTTTTCCGGCTTGCCATAAGTCGGCTGCTCTAACAGACGATCTGCCTTTCTGTCTTTTTCTATTCTTACAATGGATGCGTCCTTCTTCGCAGCTGCCACATTGTCCTGTCTGGCGTTTCCTGTCACCACTACATTGGCATCCATTTTCTGATTCTGTTCTATCCGCATGAAATTCCTCCATTTTCACGGTCTTATCAAATGTCCTGCTATTTTATTATGTCGGCTGATTGAGTGAAAAACTTAAGTAGGCAGCGAAAAACCAGATAGCCATTTTCTTATGAAAGAAAGAACTATCTGGTTTTATGATTTTTTTATATCATTACTTTTATTTTACAGCTCTTCCGGCTTTGTCAAATCCGAAAGGCTCATCTCCTGAGATGGCTTCTCCGGTGCTTCGCCATTTCCCGGCGCGCCACCCATTCCCTGACGGCTGATGGTTGTATCATCCGTTACGGTTATGGTCTTTTCTTCTCCGCTCAGTGTAAGCGTTCCGTCATCGAAACTGTATGCTCCAACCTCTATCGTAGTGGAATCATCACTGACGCTACTGACCTCGCCATATAAGGTATCGCTTTCCTCTGCCTCCGTAGAAACCTCCGTGTGGGTTGCTGTATTGTTTCCGCATCCGCTTAAAGTTGAAAAACTAAGTACAAGTCCTAACATTATAATATGTGAAGTTTCTATGTTTTTTAATTACAAATTTCCAATCTTAAAATTCTACGATTACCGTCTCGTTCTGTACTGCATCCATTCCGGTATGAAACTTCATATCCGGGTACTCATCTCCGTTGGTAAATACCAGAATGCAGGTTTTCTCATATCCCTGGGCTTTGATTTTCTCCGGGTCAAATTCTAAGAGCTTGTCTCCCGCTTTTACTTTCTGTCCCTGTTTTACAAAGTAGCGGAAACCATCGCCCTGCATATTTACGGTATCGATTCCTTCATGAATCAGGACTTCTGCTCCGTTTGATAAGGTTAATCCAACCGCATGCCTGGAATCATCCATTAATAAAGATACTGTTGCGGCACACGGAGCGGTAACAATATTTCCTTCCGGCTCAATTGCCAGTCCATCACCTAACGCCTTTGAGGAAAATACCTCATCCTTTACTTCTTCAATCGGAATTACTTTTCCCGACAGATATGCTTTCAGAACCGGTGTCTGGTTCTCTTCTGCAGAATTTTCTTTATTTTTAAAAATGGAAAACATCTCTATTTCCCGCCTTTCTTTTCTTTTTTCACTTCTATGCTGCCAAGCCTGGTTGGTTTACATAACTATAGACAACATCCTTGTCTTTCTACTGCTCTTTGCTTTCTTTTATGAAATACGCCTTTTCCTTTGTCTCCTTTTCATTGCTTTCATAATCAAGCTGATACAAAAATGAAAACATGCAATCCAATATAAAATGGAATGCGCTATATACCGCAAACGTATCTATTTTCTCTTCATAAGAGCCCTGCTCCTGGATGTCCACCAGAATGACTTCCTGACACATTTTCGCCACGGAGCTGTCTGGAGTTGCCGTAATTCCTACGCTGTACCGTTTATTCTTTTTCAGAAGCTTTAAGCTTTCTACCACATCCCGGTTTTCACCAGACTGGGAAATTGCAAGATTGATGGTGTGCTCCGTTGCTGTCAGCGCATAGCCCGGCAGGAAACAGGAACTCATCGTCAAGTTTACTATTTTACCAAAACGCAGCATTTTCTGTTGAAATTCCAGTGCTACGGTAGCAGATGTACCCACACTGAAAACATTAATCATATCAGCTCTGCTCATCCGCTGTACAATGCGGTGCAGCTGGTTATAATCAAATCCAGACACTGTTTTTCTTATAGTCTCATTATTTAATTTTGCAAGTTTCCTTGCTATCTGTTCAAAAGAGTCATTTCCCGAAAAAGGATAGTTTGCATCTACTACGCCCTGATTTGCAAATGCTTCATATTCTGAATAAAACAGAATCTGAAATTTTTTATATCCATCCAGTCCCAGCTTTCTACAAAATCTTGTAATAGTAGATGGCGACGAAAAAGTCGCACGCGCCAAGGACTGAATGGACATATTTTTTACATCAAACCCATTTTTCATCAAATAAGCTGCAATACTTTTTTCAACATCTGTAAAGTCTGCCTGCTTCATCAGTTTTTCTATAATCATAGCACTTCCCTTTCTTCCGGCAGCTTTTGCCAAATAATTTTACATTTATTTTAGCAGAGAATCCACCGGAAAAAAAGGGAAGATATTGTAAATTACCAGAAATACACTTTGCAAGTTTCCCGCATCAATTATATTCTAGTCATATTCTTTTACTTTTCCGCTCTTAAGCAGGAATGCTGTAATTCCGAATCCTAAAACAATGGATACGATAATTCCTACGCAGTACATTGGGAAGTTGACACATCCAAACCATCCACTGAAAGCAAGCAGTCCTGAGAAGGAGAAGTTTGTTGCTGCAACACCGCCGATTCCAAGAACTAATCCTGCTGCTGCACCGGAAACAATCATTGTTCCAAGCAACCATTTGCTTCTTAAAATGATACCGTAAAGTCCAGGCTCTGTAATACCGCAAAGTGCATTGGTAAATGCTGCTGAACCTGCAGTTGTCTTGTCTCCTGCATTTTTTGCAAATACTGCCACTGCAAGGCAGATTCCAAGTGCTGCGTAGTTACCCATTCCACCTGCTGCCAGCGCCGGCTCAAAGCCCTGCTCTGCCATAATTCCAAGAAGAATCGGAGTAACTGCCCAGTGCATACCAAGAAGGATTACCAAGGAGAATAATCCACCAAATACAATGCCTACAAGAATCTTGCTTGCGCTTACTACACCGTATACGGCATTAATTCCATTTGCAACAAGTCCGCCCAGTGGTCCAAATACAAGAATGCTAAGTGGAACAAATACAATCAAACATAAGAATGGAACAAGGATAAACTGCACTACCTGTGGTAAAATCTTTTTCAGCCATTTTTCAAAATAGCTCATGCAGAATACTGCCAGTAAAATCGGAATAAAGGAACCGCTGAAATTATATGCGGTAAAGTTAATTCCCAATAAGGAAGCTTTCTCACCGGTTACCAGAAGGTCTGCTACGCCAGGATACATAATGGATGCACCCAGTGTTACGGCTACATATGGATTACATTTAAAATGCTTTCCTGCTGTAAATGCCAACAGAATCGGGAAGAAATAAATCAGCGAATAAAAAATAGAATAAAAGGTCTGGTAAGTAAGACCTGTGCTGTCTACTACGCCAAGGTTTGCCAGTAATCCAATTAATCCGGATGCGATACCACCGGTTGCCAGAATCGGAATATACGGTGCATATACATCGGACATCATTTTTGTAAATCTGTCTAAAAGTCCGACTTTCTTCTTCCCGTCATCCACAGCTTCTGCTGGATTTTCTACTTTTAATTTGGATTTCAGTGCCGGAACTTCTGCAAGCTGTGCATAAACATCACCTACATTTGGTCCGATTAATACCTGATAATATCCGGAGCCGATTAAGGTTCCCAGTACACCTTTTACTTTCTTTAAGGAAGCCTGATCAAATTTTGCTCCATCCTTTAATGTAAAACGGAGTCTTGTTGCACAGTGAATACAACTTTCAATATTATCTGTGCCACCCACGCCGGCGATAACCGCCTGAATTAATTCTGAGTAGTCTTTCATTCGTATTACCCCTTTCTTTTGTGTAATTCACATTTTTCTTATATATTTAATCCTGCTGCAAACCCTTCAAAATTTGCATTCATAATGTTCGATGGACTGATACAGTCCCCAATTGCTATGGTATCTTTACAAATTCCGTAAAATGCTTCTACAAGCTTTTTCTGTGCCGAAAGTCCGGTAGAAAGAATCAGGTTGTCATAGGAAATACTCTTCTCTTCTCCCTTTTCATCCTTATAAACAACAACATCCTCTTCGATTCTGCTGCAACCGCATTTTAACAGGCTGTGAAGATTCTCATACTGCAAAAACTTCTGACGTAATGCTTCCCGGTATAAAGAGTTGGCATTTGCTGCCAGTGTATCGGTCAGTTCCAGAATGGAAACATTCTTTCCCTGCTCGGCAAGCTCTAATCCTATCTCGCATCCAATACTTCCTCCACCGAGGATTACTATCTCCTGTCCTAGCTGTTCCGGATGCATAATCGCTTTTGTTGCAAGCTGTACCTTGGGATTATCAATTCCCGGAATCGGAAGAACCCGCTCCGTAGCACCAAGGGCAACTATCAATGAATCCGGCTGAAGCTCTTTTATAGACTCCGGTGTTGCTTCTGTGTTCAGACGAACCTCTATCTTTCTTTTTGCCATCTGCATCCGGTAATAGTTTAAAAGCCGCTTAACTTCTTCCTTGTGTGCTTCTTTTTCAATGAAGCGAAGCATGCCGCCCAGTTCACTTTCTTTTTCCAGCAATGTCACCTGATGTCCCCGGTCATATGCTGTCATGGCAGCTTTCATGCCTGCCGGTCCTCCACCAACGATTACCACATGTTTTTTCTCTTTTGCTTCCGGCAAATCAAGACCTGATGGAATAAATTCCTCATTGTGATATCTTGGATTTACCGAGCAGCCTACATTCCAGTGGTCTGTGGAAATGTGATAACAGTTGGAGCATCTGAGACACGGAACAATGTCTTCCGGATGCTCCTCCAGTGCTTTCTTCGGCCAGTTCGGGTCTGCCAGAAGTGTTCTTCCAAATGCCACCATATCCACGTAACCCTTTGCAATAATTTCATCTGCCATTTCCGGGGTCATAACGGCGCTGACCACAGAAACCGGAATCTTAAGCTCCTGTTTTGCAATTTTTGCCCATTTGAGATTCGGCATTTCTTCTTCCAGATTGGTTGTGATGCAATGCACATTTGCTTCAAACACTTTATCAATTCCAGATGAAATCTGAACAGTATCCACATACCGCTCTGCCTGCTTCAGGAAGTACATCACATCCTCAAAGCTTATGGAATCTTCAATCCATTCATAGGCACTGACACGCATATCAATCGGATAATCTTTTCCAACTGCTTTCCGGACGGTTTCTAATATCCGAAGTGGAAAACGGCTGCGGTTTTCGATGCTTCCACCGTAGGAATCTGTCCGGTGATTGTAATGTGGGGAAAGGAACTGTGCCGGAAGCCAGCCATGTCCGAAGTGAAGAAAAATGGAATCGAAACCAATTTTTCTTGCACTTGCTGCGGTCTCGGCATACCACTGCAACGTTTCTTCCATCAACGCTTCATCCATTTCCTTTACTTCCACTCCATCCGGGCGGATAAATCCAGACGGTCCTTTCGCATAATCCACCGTTCTTGCATCCTGTCCTGCGTGAAAGATTTCGATAGAAGCTTTCGCTCCGCCTTTGTGAATCTTCAACACTTTCTTTCTGGTTGCTTCTCTTTCATACTTGGCAAATGGATACGGTTCTTCCGGACTTGCAAAACTGGAACGTCCCGGTTCTACTATTGCATGTCCCGCAATTACAAGTGCTGCACCGCCCAATGCTTTTTCTTCAAAATCATCACCTGTCGGTGTTGCCACAATTCTATTTTTTAATATCATTCCATTAATAGAAATTGGCTGAAATAAATGATTATACACGTTCTTCTCCTTTCTGCTGTATTTTATTTACCTTCATCTTAAGGCACTTAAACCGCAGAAACAAGCCACTGAAAACAACTGGAAAATATTTTTCACAATCTCTATTTTTCATCATTTATTTATGAAATTTATTATCTTTTTATAATTTAGGGCTTCACTTTTTGCTTTTTTGTCTATTTTTATCTACAGAACCTGCCACCGGCACATTCTCGCGGAGCGTTTTTTACTTTATAGGAAAGTAATTTCCTGTAAAGCAAAAAAAGCACGTTAACCAACCTGGCTAACGTGCTGCTTTGTTTTCTTATTATTCTTTGCTTCCTACATTACCCGGAATACTGCGACGCCAAACGGTGGCAGCGGATAGGAAATGGAATATTCTCTTCCATCACATTCCGACTTCACCGCCTTATAGCTTGCCGGTCTGCTCTTATCTGCTTCTGTTCCGCCGAAACGCTCTTCATTGCTGTTCAGCAGAAGGTGATAGGTGCCTTTCTTCGGTACACCCACACGGTAATCATCTCTGGCTACCGGAGTCATGTTACAGACAAAGAGAAGTGAGTTCTTGCCATTCTTGCTCTTGCGGACAAAGCTGTAGATGCTTCTGTCTGCATCATCTGCATTAATCCACTCGAAACCGTTCCAGTCGCTATCCTGCTCATACATTGCCGGATATTTGCGGTAAATATGGAGCAGTTCACGGAAGTATTCATTCATCTGTCTGTGACGTGGTTCTTCCATAAGATACCAGTCTAATTCCCGTTCTTCACTCCATTCACGAAGCTGTCCGAAATCCTGTCCCATAAAGAGAAGCTTCTTACCCGGATGTCCCATCATAAAGGAGTATGCGCTCTTTAAATTGCGGAACTTGTCTTCCTCATCACCTGGCATCTTCTCCCACATGGATTTCTTCAGATGCACAACCTCATCATGAGACAGCACCAGTATGTATTTTTCAGAGCTGTTATAGCTCATGGCGAAAGTCATCTTGTGATGATTATTTTTACGGAAATACGGGTCTAAAGACATATAATCCAGGAAATCATGCATCCATCCCATATTCCATTTGTATGTGAAATTCAATCCACCCTTGTCTGCCGGTCCGGTTACCATCGGCCAGGCGGTAGATTCCTCTGCAATCATGACAGTACCGTGATTTCTTCCGGTGATTAAGGTATTGATATGGCGGAAGAATTCGATGGCTTCTAAGTTCTTGTTCTCACCATATTTATTGGCAATCCACTGTCCGTCTTTCTTGCCATAGTCAAGATATAACATGGATGCCACCGCATCTACACGGAGTCCGTCAATGTGATAATGTTCAATCCACATTAA
>ERZ650918.3191-NODE-3191-length-10115-cov-3.141551_pt1 | contig 10115 bp, 8 predicted proteins | sample MGYA00514758_ERZ650918 | MGnify/ENA metagenome assembly ERZ650918 | reverse complement strand
CACACCACGTTCAGGGTGCCACGCAGACGGTTGACAATCAGGGTGTTCAGAGCCTCGCCCTCAACATCCTCGGCGATGATGACCAGCTTCTTGCCGGACTGGACCAGCTGCTCCAGAATGGGCAGGATGTCGGAGATCACGGAGATCTTCTTATCGGTGATGAGGATATAGGCGTCATCAATGACAGCCTCCATCTTCTCAGTATCGGTGACCATATAGGGGGTGATATAGCCGCGGTCGAACTGCATGCCCTCCACAACCTCGCTGTAAGTCTCAGCGGTCTTGGACTCCTCAATGGTGATCACGCCGTCGGCGGAAACCTTCTCCATGGCGTCGGCAATCAGCTTGCCGATCTCCTCGTCACCGCTGGAGACAGCGCCCACACGGGCGATATCGCTGGAGCCGTTGACCTTCTTAGCCTGCTTCTTTACCTCGGCTACGGCGGCTTCCACAGCCTTGGACATGCCCTTCTTCACAACGATGGGGTTGGCACCGGCGGCCAGATTCTTCAGACCCTCGTGGATCATGGCCTGAGCCAGCAGGGTAGCGGTGGTGGTGCCGTCACCGGCAACATCGTTGGTCTTGGTGGAAACTTCCTTCACCAGCTGAGCGCCCATGTTCTCGAAGGGATCGGGCAGCTCCACTTCCTTGGCGATGCTGACGCCGTCGTTGGTGATGAGGGGTGCGCCGTACTTCTTATCCAGAACCACGTTGCGGCCCTTGGGGCCCAGGGTGATCTTAACGGTGTTTGCCAGGGTATCGATACCGGCACACAGTGCCTTGCGGGCATCCTCGCCCTGCTTGATCTGCTTAGCCATAATCAAATCGCTCCTTTAAAGCTCAATTTTCAAATATCAGAGGGGAAACTGCTCAGTCCTCAACGACTGCCAGGATATCGCCCTGACGGACGATGGTGCACTCTTCGCCGTCCACCTTGACCTCGGTGCCGGAGTACTTGCTGGTGAGGACCTTGTCGCCGACCTTCACAGTCATCTTGACTTCCTTGCCGTCCACAACGCCGCCGGGGCCGACAGCGATGACCTCAGCCACCTGGGGCTTTTCCTTAGCGCTGCCGGTCAGGATCAGACCGCCCTTGGTGGTCTCCTCAACCTCAACAGCCTTAATGACAACACGGTCTGCAAGAGGAATGATCTTCATAGTTCTTGCCCTTCTATAGTAAAAATATAATTTAAAACTTTGCTGTGTCCAAAGGGCCTCGTGTCGGCTCTTCGGCTCTTTAGCACTCCATTTCTCTGAGTGCTAAGTGTATTGTACTCATCTTGACCCGAAAAATCAAGACCTTTTTTGCTTCTTTTTGTTAAGAATTTATGACAGATGAAAAAATCAGCCGTACAGCGAAAAAGAGACAGCTTTCTTCTTGGACAAAAAAGCTGTCTCTTCTTCTGGTTTTTCATGTTCGGTCTGCACTCTGTGCCGTCCTCTGCGCTGCAAAGCGCTCAAAAGCAGGCTTTGGCAGAAGGATGCGCCCTGCCAGCGGCTGTACCTGTACAGTGATCTGCTCCTTGGGTGCGCATTCACCGTCTGCCGTGGCAACGATCGGCCCGCGGCCATCCGCAGCGCGCAGGCTCACCTGTTTTGCGCGGCGGTAAATGAAATACGGCTCTGCAGCCCTGACGAGCTGACCGTTCTGGAAGTGCTTGCCGCTCTTGTACATTCCCAGCAGCTTTGCAATGGTCACGCGGCTCACCTTGCGGATGATATATACATCCAGCCAGCCGTCGTCGGGCTGTGCTTCCGGCGCTGCACAGAAACCGCCGCCATAGGTGCGGCCATTGCAGATGGCACACATCAGGCAGTCCACATCCAGCGTTTCACCATCGATGGTGTACTCCACCCTGCGGCCGATGTGTCCGCACAGCTGTTCCACAATGGAAAGCACATAGGCCATCTCGCCGCCGCACAGTGGGATGCGCCGGAACTTCGGGATGCCGTAGGCAACCTGCGCATCCAGACCGGCAGCGCAGATGGTGGCCGAAAGGCCAAGGCTGGTCTGCATCAGATCGATGCTCACCGGCCCACCGGCCAGCTGGGCATCCAGATCCAGAAACTCTTCCTTTGTACCAAAGGTGCGCAGAAAATCGTTGCCGCTGCCAAAGGGCAGACAACCCACGGCTGCATTTGCATAGCCATAGATCCCGGTGAGCGCTTCGTTGAAGGTGCCGTCGCCGCCGGCAGTGAAGACCCGCAGTTCTTCCCCGCTCTGCCGGGCCTGCTGCGCAGCGGCATTGGCCAGCTCCCGGGCATGACCGGCGTGATTTGTGACCTGAATGGTATATTCTTCCGGCGCAAGCCCTGCACGCGCGGCGGCAACATTGATCTGCTGCGGCAGCGTACGGGTGCAATCGGCCTTACCGGCAGTTGGGTTCAAAAGAAACAATGTGCGCATGGACTTCCTCCTGCAATTCTGTTGCTTCTATGATAACAGAAAACCAAAAGGATGCAAGAGCCAATCTCACAATGTCCCTGCCCCGTACGCACAAAAAAGGAGCGGATGTCTCCGCTCCCCCCTGCAGACAAAAAAATACCGCCCCGGGTCTTGTAACTCAGGGCGGTCCTTTTGAGCTTCAGATGCTTTACAGTGTTGCGGTTTCGTCCTCCCGCAGGACGATAGCACCATCCGCCGAGCAGTCCGCTGTCCAGTGCTGGCCCACGCAGGCCGTGCCGGATGCGATCTGATCCGCAAGTGCCTGTTCCACTGCCCTGTCCACTGCGCGGCGCAGTTCTCTGGCCCCGTAGGCAGAGCGGGCCTTTGCTGCCAGCGCCTGCCCTACCCGCGGTGTGTGATGCAGCTGGTAGCCGCTGCGGGCGGCACGCTGCTCCAGCTGGCACAGCATTTTTTCGGCAATGGCGCACAGGCTGTCGTCGGCCAGCGGACGGAATACGATCATCTCGTCCAGACGGCCTGCCAGCTCTGGCCGGAACCACTTTTTTGCCTCCTCAATGGCCTGCGCAGACTGCTTTTCAAACACGGCTTCGCTGCCCGCCGCAAAGCCCAGCGGCGTGCTCTGACCCGCCAAAAAACGTGCGCCGAGGTTTGAGGTGAGCAGTACAATGGTGTTGCGGAAATCCGCGTTGCGGCCCATGGCATCGGTCAGCTGGCCATCTTCCAGTATCTGCAAAAGGATGTTCTGAATGTCCGGGTGTGCCTTTTCGATCTCGTCAAACAGCACCACACTGTAAGGGCGGCGGCGCACTGCTTCGGTCAGCTGTCCGCCCTCGTCATGGCCCAGATAGCCCGGCGGCGCACCCAGCAGCCGGGCAGCGGTGTGCTGCTCCTGATACTCCGACATATCAAATTTGAGCAGGGCTTTTTCGCTGCCGAACCAGCTGACCGCCAGCGCCCGGGCAAGAGCCGTTTTGCCCACTCCCGTGGGGCCAAGAAACAGCATGGCACCCATGGGCCGGCCCGGCTCGCCAAGACCGGTGCGGCTGCGCCGGATGGCACCTGCCACCGCAGCCACAGCCCGGCTCTGGCCCACGATCTCGGCGTTGAGACGTTCTTCCAGCTTGTCCAGCCGTTCCCGCTCCTGCTCACCTACCCGCTCCACCGGCACACCGCTGGCCTGCGCCACCACATGGGCGATATCGTCCGGCATCAGCGTGGGCTTTGACTGCTTTGCCTGCTCGGCCCGGATGCGTGCCGCCGCACAGGCTTCGTCCACAAGGTCGATGGCCTTATCCGGCAGAAAGCGCCCCGGCAGATATCGCACCGAAAGCTCCACCGCAGCCTGCAGCGCTTCCGGCGGAAGGCAGACATTGTGGTAGCACTCATAGCGCGGCGCAAGCCCGTTGAGGATATCCAGCGCCTGCGCAGGCGTAGGCTCCTCTACCTGCACCTTGCCGAAACGGCGTTCCAGTGCGGCATCCTTCTGGATGTGGGTGCGGAACTCTTCGGTAGTGGTAGCGCCGATAATTTGTATCTCGCCCCGGGCCAGCACCGGTTTTAAGATGCTGGCAGCATCGATGGCACCCTCCGCTGCACCGGCACCCACGATGGTGTGGAACTCGTCCACGAACAGGATGGAGCTGCCGTCCCGCACCAGCTCTTCCAGCAGGTTCTTGAACCGCTCCTCAAAGTCACCGCGGTATTTGGTGCCCGCCACAAGGCTGGCCATATCCAGTGCCAGCAGACGGCGACCCTTGAGCGCACGGGGCACACGATCCGTGGCAATGCGCTGGGCCAGCCCTTCGGCAAGGGCGGTCTTGCCCACGCCCGGCTCCCCCACAAGGCAGGGGTTGTTCTTCTGACGGCGGCATAAGATCTCCACCATGCGGTCCAGCTCTGCTTCCCGGCAGAACACCGGGTCCAGTTCCCGTTCCGCAGCACGGCGGGTCAGATCCCGGCAGTACTTATCACTGGCGCGGCTGCCGCGCGGCGCACTGACCGTGGCCCGCGTCTGATACGGCAGTACGAACTGCCCGGACAGCTGGCGGCATTCCCGCACGGCATCTGTGAGCTGCACGCCCATGGATGCCAGCAGGATGCCTGCTGTGCAGCCGTCATCCTCCAGCATGGCACAGAGCAGATGTTCCGGCTCGGCCCGGTTCAGGTGCGCGTTCTGTGCCCCGATGATGGCGTAATCCATGGTGCGCTTGAGGTCCGGCGCAAGAGCGTAGCGATCCAGATGCAAAGCCGGTGCGCGGCGGCTCTCGGCCAGCTGACGGCGCACCTCTGGTTCCCGGATCTGCTTGCCCTCCAGAAACCGTGCTGCCGCCCCGTGATCCTGCTGCAGGATCGCCAGCAGCAGGTGGCCGGTATCGGCTTTTTCGCAGCCAAGGTTCCCGGCAAGCTCCACCGCACTGCGCAGCAGCTGATCCGACTCGTGCGAAAAGCCCTTGTACCCGCCAAAGCCAAGTTTTTCCCAAATACTCATTTGCCCGCTCCTTGCTGATGAAATTCGTTTTCACAAGAAGTATAGCCCCGAAGCACAGAAAAAAAACATCTCTTTCTGTCGGGATGGGAAAACAAAAAGGAGATACCCGCAGGCATCTCCCCTTCGCTGTTTGATTTTTTCAGTCCATTTCGGCCAGAGCCTTTTTCAGGTTCTTGGCGATCTGATCCGGGCAGCTGGTATTGCGGAAACCGCAGAGCGTGCCCTCCATGCGGTCGATCACATCTTCGGCCTTCATGCCCTTGACCAGACGGCAGATGCCCTTCAGGTTGCCGTTGCAGCCGCCAATGACTTCCATGGACGCAATGGTGTGGTCATCGTTCAGCACAAAGTTGGTCTGCTTGGAACAGGTGCCGCTGTTCGGGAAGCTGAATTCCTTGCTCATAGTTCAAAATCCTCTCTTTTCGACAGAAATCCCGACGAAGATCGTCTGCTTCTATTATAGAGCAGCGCGCCGGAATGTCAATGTGACCGGGTCACACATCAATACCGCGGCGCTTGTGGGCCAACTCCAGAATGCGGGCCACCTGATCGTCTGCCGTGGTACAGGTACCCACCGGGTGCGGCACCTTGTGGTTTGCACCGTGGAAGTCCGTACCGCCGGTATGGATCAGCCCATACTGCTCACACAGAGCAGCGCACTCGGCCCTGTCCTCCGGGCTGTTGCGGGGGTGCTCCACCTCAATGCCGTCGATGATGCCCTCTTTGGCAAGCTGACGCACCAGCGGCATGCTCTTGTAAACGGTCGGGTGTGCAAACACCAGCACCGCACCGGCAGCTTTCGCCGTGGCGATCACTTCCTGCACCGATGGATATTTTACCTGATGCAGCACCACACCGCGCGGCTCCCAGCCAAAGAGATAACTGTACAGCTTGCCGTACACAGCATCGCACAGCCCCAGCTGGTGCAGCGCTTCCATAATGCCGCTTTTGAACAGCACACCGCTGTCCTTTGCGTATTCCAGCGCCTGTTCCGTGCGGAACTGCGGGTACAGCGCTTCGATCTCCTTTGCGCTTTGCAGGCCGCACTCGTTGCGGCGCTGTCGCAGGATGTCGCAGTGCTCCTTCAGTTCCCGGCTTTCCGGGTCCGGGAAGTAGCACAGCAGGTGCACGCGATGCTTATGCTCATGGTCATAGCCGGTCAGCTCGGTGGCCGGAAGCAGGCGCACGCCGTCCTGCACAGGGTGCTCATAGCAGTAGTTTACGCTGAGCAGGGTGTCGTGGTCGGAAATGGCCATGGTGTCCAGCCCCGCCCGCGCCGCCATGAGCGGCAGGCGGTGGATGGGCACAGAGCCGTCAGAACAGGTGGAATGAGTATGAAGGTCGCCAGCCATAAGTTACTTTCCCTCGATTTTTACAGATTTCTGTGCCTAGTGTACCACAAAAATCATCGGGGAACAAGGGAGCCTTACACGGCTTTGCCGCCCACCGTGAGCGTGGAAGAACGGATGTGGTGGGTGAGAACGACTTCGGCATCCTCACCGCCCATGGCCAGCAGTTCGTCCACCGAGAGGGTGGTGGAGCAGAGGATGGTCTGGAAAGTGATGGTGTCGATGCCCTCAGCCCGCAGCTGACGCAGCGTGGACAGCGAAGCGTGGAGAGAGGCCGTGAACCGCCCGACGCGGAGGGAGAGGACGTTGTTGCCCCGGATGCTGGTGTAGGAGATGCGCTGGCCGTCCTTGTCGGTGACGACGAGGCCCGGGAAGACCGACTCCTGCACAGAGGCGCCCGCAGAGCCGCCGCCCGAAGAGGAGGTGTCCGCAGGGACGGGGTAGCCGGGGTCGGTGGGAAGGGTGGTGTCATTGCCCTCAGAGTCGTAACGGGTGATGGAGCCGTCGAGGCCGGTGAAGACCTGCTCGCCGTTCATGTCGCCGATAGCCGCGTTGCCCTCGCCCGCCTTGGCAACGATGGTCACTTTGCCCTCAAGGGTGATGTTTGCCTTGGCGTCGCCCGCACCGCTTCCGATGCCCGCGCCGCCGGGAATTTTTTCCCCAGTCTTTTTGTCTATGCTGGATTCACCGCCGGTCGCGTTCACAGTGGGCGCGCCGCTCTCATTGCTCTTGATGGAGATTTGGTTGCCGTTGCCGTCATCTTCGTCGTTTTCTGCGTCATAACCGCCGCCAATACCAGCAGAACCTACGCCGCCGATGGCGTTGACCGTGGCGTTTCCTTCGATAGTTACGTCTGCTAGACCACCGACGCCGCCGCCAATACCTGCGCCTGCTTCGCCGCCGGTCGCAGTTACAGTAGAGTCATCTTTGATGGTCACAGTTCCAGAAGCGCCGTAGCCGCCGCCGATACCAGAACCGGCATAGCCGCCTTGAGCATTTTCGATTTTCGCATTGCCGGAGATGGTTACGTCACCATTTCCGCCGCCACCGCCGCCGATACCTGCGCCAAAAGTGCCTCCGGTGGCGTTTTTGATGACAGCATCACCGGTTATCTTGATGGTTGCATCTCCATAATAACCGCCGCCAATACCAGCAGAAGTGTAACCGCCGGTCGCTTCAATCGTGCCGCCGCTTATTTCAATGTCCGCGTTACCGGCATTACTGCCCATGTTTCCCTGACCGCCGCCGATACCGGCGCCATCTCCACTAATAGCAGTAATCGTGCCGCCGGTGATGGTGACTTGACCGGCTTTTGCACTACCACCGCCAATACCAGCACCAAAGTATCCACCCGTTGCGGTCAGACTGCCAGCGTTATCGTTGTCGTCCTGAATGGTCAGCTTGCCGCTGGTCACATTTCCTTCGCTGTCTACGGTCTGATTGTGCTCAAGACCAGCGTGTCTGTCGCCGCCTTGCAGCTCGTTGTCGCCATCCAGCTCAATGGTGGTGTCGCCGCTGCCGGTCACGCTCACGGCGGCCTTGCTCTGTTTGCTGGTATCGATGTTCGCATCCTTGAGTGTGACCTCAACCTTATCGTCCTTATCTTTGGCGTCGATGGTCACGGTGTGGGAAGAAGCGCCCTCCTCACGATTTGTGATGATGGTGTCGGTGTCATTTTTGGTGGTATTCTCGTTCTGGGTGACATTGTTGCCGCTCTCGCCCGCCGAAATCGTAATGTCACCATCTTCGATGTACCATGTCCCTGCAAAGGCCGGGGCGGTAAAGGTGGTGAGCATTGCGGCGGTCAGGACAAGCGCCGCTGCCCGCTGAGAGGCCGGACGGGGTGAATTGTTACCCCCCCCCGTATTAAGAGGCCGACCCAGAACACGCATGGCAAGTTTACGATAAGAGAGCATACAAAAACCTCCTTTGGATGTTGAAAAAATATGGACTTTCGATTGATACAATTATAGCACTTCTGGGGAAGTAAGCAAGCAAACCTGCGTGAAATGCTGCTTTTTGTGCGTGAATGACAAAAAAACTATGAAAAACGCCGGGTTTTGCTTTTCTGCACAAGGCATGGTATACTGAAAAAGAAAAACCCGCCGACCGGGCGGGAAAAAGGAGAAACGGAAATATGAAAACGAAATTTGGCATCGTGGGCTGCGGCTTCCTCGGCAATATCGTGGCCGATGCGTGGAAGAAGGGCCTGCTGGAAGACTACGAGCTGGTGGGTGTCACCAGCCGCACCTTCGCTTCGGCAGAGAAGACGGCGGCAAGCGTGGGTTGTGCGGCCTGCGCGGACGTGGATGCTCTGCTGGCGCTGGAGCCGGAATACATCGTGGAAGCCGCTTCGGTGGAAGCGGTGCGGGCCATGGCCGTTCCGGTGCTGCGCCGGGGCGTGAACCTCGTGGTGCTGTCCATCGGTGCATTCGCCGACCTCGCGTTTTATGAAGAGGTCAAGCAGGCGGCCCGGGAGGGCGGCGCAAAGGTGCATCTGGCCAGCGGCGCCATCGGCGGCTTCGACGTATTGCAGACCGTCACCCTCATGGCCGAGGCCCTGAAGCTGGACGAGAAGGCCGGCATCGAGACTCACACCGGTGCGAAGGGCTTCCGCAACACCCCCGTCTGGGCCGACCATCTGCTGACCGACACCGAGAAGACTACCGTCTTCACCGGCAGCGCCAAGGAAGCCATCGCAACCTTCCCGCGCCGGGTCAACGTCGCTGTGGCCACCTCGCTGGCCACCACCGGCCCCGACATCACTGGCGTGACCATGCACTCCGTACCCGGTTGGGTGGGCGACGACCACTGCATCACTGCCGAGATCGAGGGCGTGAAGGCCGTGGTAGACATCTGCTCGTCCACCAGCGCCATCGCCGGTTGGAGCGCCGTGGCGCTTCTGCGCAACCTCGCCTCGCCGGTCTGCTTCTATTAAAAAGGAGAGAGTCTCATGTTCAAGAAACTGGTAGCCATCGAGCCGGTCAGCCTCATCCCCACAGCAGAGGAAGCACTGCATCAGTATGCCGAGCAGGTCGAGCTTTACCGCGATATTCCCGCCGACGACGAAGAGATCGTTCGCCGCATCGGAGACGCCGACGCGGCGCTGTTGAGCTATACCTCCCGCATGGGCAAAAACGTTATCGAGCGCTGCCCGAACCTGCACTACATCGGGATGTGCTGCAGCCTCTACTCGGAGGAAAGCGCCAATGTGGACATCGCCTTTGCCCGGGAAAAGGGCATCAAGGTGCTGGGCATCCGGGACTACGGCGACCGCGGCGTGGTGGAGTACGTCCTCCACGAGCTGACCGGCCTGCTCCACGGCTTCGGGATGCCGATGCTCCACGACGAGCCCGTGGAAATTTACGGCCTCAAGGTGGGTATCGTGGGTCTGGGCGTTTCGGGCCGGATGATCGCCGATGCACTGGCCTTCCTCGGCGCGGACATCTCCTACTACAGCCGCAGCCATAAGCCCGACGCCGAGGCCGCAGGCATGAAGTATAAGCCGTTAGACGCTCTGCTCCGGGAGAGCGAAGTGGTCTTTACCTGTTTGAACAAGAATGTTCTGCTCTTGGGCGAGCCGGAGTTCGAGGCGCTGGGGGAGGGGAAAGTCCTTTTCAATACCTCCATCGGCCCCGGCTTTGACTCCGCCGCGCTGGAAAAGTGGCTGGATAAGCCCGGCACCCACTTCTTCTGTGACACCCGTGCCGCTGCCGGCCCAGTGGGCGAAGACTTCTTTGCCCGTGAGAATGTGCATTGCGCGAATGTTTCTGCCGGACGCACCAAGCAGGCTTTTGTGCTGCTGAGCCAGAAGGTGCTGGCAAATATCCGCACTGCACTGGGAGAATGATATAAAAAGGAAACACTTCCC
>ERZ650918.3190-NODE-3190-length-10116-cov-2.616539_pt1 | contig 10116 bp, 8 predicted proteins | sample MGYA00514758_ERZ650918 | MGnify/ENA metagenome assembly ERZ650918 | reverse complement strand
GCAATCCCCGCCTGATCATCGCCGACGAGCCCACCACGGCTCTGGACGTGACCATTCAGGCACAGATCCTGCAGCTCATCCGTGACCTGCAGAAGGAGCTGGGCATGTCCGTTATCTACATCACCCATGACCTGGGCGTTGTGGCAAACGTGGCAGACCGCGTGGCCGTCATGTACGCCGGCCAGATCGTCGAGTACGGCACCGTCGAGGAGATCTTCTACGACGCATGGCACCCCTACACCTGGGCTCTGCTGCAGGCTCTGCCTCAGCTGGGTACCAAGGGTGAGGCCCTGCCCACCATCGACGGTACGCCGCCGAACCTGTTCAATGAGATCAAGGGCGATGCATTTGCACCCCGCAACAAGCACGCGCTGGCCATCGACTTCGTGGCAGAACCTCCGTTCTTCCAGGTGTCCGAGACCCACGCGGCAAAAACTTGGTATCTGGACCCCCGGGCTCCCAAGATGGAACGCCCGCACTCCATCCAGAACCTGCGTGAGAAAATGGGAAAGATGGGAGGTTCCAACTTAAATGGCTGAGCGTGAAAAGCTGATTGAGCTGAAAGACCTTCAGATCACCTTTGGCTCCGGCAAAAAGAAGTTCGTGGCCGTGGACCACGTCAATTTTGACATCTACAAGGGTGAGACCTTCTCGCTGGTCGGCGAGTCCGGCTCCGGCAAGACCACCATTGGCCGTGCCATCTGCCGCATCAACCCGACCTCGGGCGGTGACATCTTCTTCAAGGGCCAGAAGATCAACGGCAAGATCTCCAAGGAGCTGGACCGTGAGGTCATCCGCAAGGTGCAGATGATCTTCCAGGACCCCATGGCCTCCCTGAACGAGCGCGCCAAGGTCGAGTACATCGTGGCTGAGGGTCTGTTGAACCACCACCTGTACAAGGACCAGAATGACCTGCACGAAAAGGTCATGAACGCTCTGCACGAGGTCGGCCTGCTGCCGGAGTTCGCCTCCCGCTTCCCCCACGAGTTCTCGGGCGGCCAGCGTCAGCGTATCGGCATCGCCCGTGCGCTGGTCATGGAGCCGGAGTTCATCGTGGCCGACGAGCCCATCTCTGCTCTGGACGTCTCCATCCGTGCGCAGGTGCTGAACCTGCTGAACAGCATGAAGAAGTCCCGCGGTCTGACCTACCTGTTCATCGCCCACGACCTGTCGGTCGTCCGGTTCATCTCGGACCGCATCGCCGTCATCAGCAAGGGCCGCATCGTGGAGCTGGCAGAGGCTGAAGAGCTGTTCCTCCATCCCCTGCACCCCTACACCAAGGCTCTGCTGAGCGCTGTTCCCATCCCCGACCCGGGTCTGGAAAAGAAGAAGAAGCTTCTGGTCTACGACCCCTCCATCCACGACTACAGCGTGGACAAGCCGGTCTGGGAGGAGATCGCCAACGGCCACTTCGTCTATGGCAACCAGAAGGAGCTGGAAGGCTACCGCAAGGAATATCAGAGCCAGCTCTAAGCACTGTCACTTGACTGTATTTTAACACAAATGGCCCGCCGCATTGGGAAGCATCCCATTGCGGCGGGGTTTTGTGCTGTATAAAAAGAGGCCGCTTCCCGTATTTCTGCCGGGAAGCGGCCCCTTTGTGTTTTATATCAGTCTTGCACCGGGCTTCGGCTCATGGGCCTGCCAGAGGGTGACCCACTCGGGCAGATGCAGGGTCTTCAGGCGCTGGGGCAGGGCGGCGAGATCGCCGCCAGTGAGATACCACGCCACACCGAACGCCGCCAGCGCCAGGATCACCAGCACCGCCAGCAGAACGCGGAGAGGATGCTTCTTCTTTGGGGTGGGGTCCTTGCTCTGCGAACGGCCCGGAGGATCGCTCTGTTTGGCCTGTCCGGCGGGAAGGAAGCCTGTCCCTTCGGCCTGCGGCAGACCGGCAGCGGCGCGGCGCACCATATCCAGCAGCCAGAGGCCGGGGTTATCTGCGGCGGGGACGGTGCGGAGCCAGCAGCCTTTTTTGGTGCTGAGCACCAGTACATGGTCGCTTTCCCGCTCGGCACAGGCCACGGCCAGCTCTGTTCCCACGATGCGGCGGGCCGCCTGCGCCCGGGCGAGGGCCAGACGAACAGGGTCGGGTTTGTCCCCTTCCCCGCCGAGCTTGGCCCGGGCGCGCTTTTCGATTTGGGGGCCGACCTTGGCGTCGGCATAGCTCATGGTGCCGAAATCATAGACCTTCTCGGCACCGGGGACTTTCTCGAGCCGGGATTCCAGCAGCGCACCGGCGGCGGCATCACCGCAGGCCAGCAGACGATCATGGGATTCCAGCGCCTGCACGGCGGCAGCGGCCAGGCTGGTATCGCCTGCACCATATACGTCCGCGCCAAAGCTGCTGCGGAGGCTCTGGGCCGCCTTTTTCAGTCCCGTGGGCGTGTCCGCATGGACAGCCAGCAGCGTCTCTGCGCCCCGGCTCTTCCACTGGGCCTCAGCCCTCCATTGGGGCGCAAACAGCGCCACAGCGGCCGCCAGCCGCCCCTGCGGCGCACCGTACAGGCGCAGTACACAGCGGGTCTCCTCTGCCAAATCCCATCAACCCCTCATTTTTGATTTTTACCGGACGAACACCTCATCCAGTGCGGCCAGCGCTTCGTCGTCCGACTGCTGGGCTGCGGTGAGGGCCTGCGTCCCGGCAGGGACTTTGCCCTGTGCCAGACGCAGCGCCAGTTCCAGCGCAGCCTGTGCGGCCCGGGCACGCACCAGCGCACGGTCAGGCCGGGAGACGAAAAGCTTCTTGACGTAGGCCACACCATCCCGGGCAGCGCCCAGATAAACGGTACCTACAGGGCGCACCTCGTCGCCACCGGTGGGGCCGGCCACGCCGGTGACGCTCACAGCGATGTCAGCGCCCGAAGCCTTTGCCGCGCCCAGAGCCATCTGTGCCGCCACGGGGGCGGACACGACGTTGTACTTTTCGATGACCGCAGGGTCCACGCCCACGAGCTTTGCCTTGGCCTGCTCCCAGTAGGTGACAAAGCCATAGCCGAACACCTCACTGGAGCCGGACACGGATGTCAGGCGCTGTGCAATGAGTCCGCCGGTGCAGCTCTCGGCGGTGGAGATGGTCAGACCCTTTTCCTGCAGGGTGTGGACCACCGTTTCTTCCAGACCGGCCACATCCTCATCATACACCGCATCGCCCAGCATATCATAGAACTTTTTGGCATACGCGCGGCACATTTTTTCGCCGTCCTCGTCGGAGCGAGCGCGGGCCGTGATACGGATCTCGCACTCGCCGGTCTTGCAGTAGATGGCGGCGGTGGGATTCGGATTTTCCAGCAGGTCACGCACCTTATACTCAATATCGCTCTCGCCGCCCAGCACACGGAGGGTGACGGAGTGGAGGGTGCAGTTCTGGCGCTCCATCAGCAGAGGGCGGACGCTCTCCGTCCACATGGCCTTCATCTCGTGGGGGACACCGGGCATGAGGACGGCGCAGCGGCCGTCCTGCTCGAACCACGCGCCGGGGGCTGTGCCGTGGTTGTTGATGATTTTATGGCCCTTGGTGGGGACCATCGCCTGTTTGCGGTTGTTGGGGGTCGCCTCGCGGCCGGTGCGGGCAAAGTAGCTGGTGATCTTATCCCACTCGGCCTCATCGAAGGCCAGCTCATCCCCGAAGCAGGCGGCAACAGTCTCCTTGGTCAGGTCGTCCGCCGTGGGGCCGAGGCCGCCGGTGACGACGGTGACCTCCGAAGCCGACAGGGCCCGTTCGACGGCTTCGACGATCTGCGCCAGTTCGGCGGCATGAGCGGCTTCCCAAAACGGAAGGAGAGCCCCTATGACGCCTTTGACACGGGCCACAGCTCTACCTCTATTTCTGCCGGCCTTGGTATTGCCCAGGGCCGGGATCTGTTGGGAGAGGATTACCGGGTGGTGTCCGTGATCGGAGACGGCGCGCTCACCGGCGGCATGGCTTACGAGGCTTTAAATAATGCTGCCCGTATGAAAAAGAATTTCATTGTTATCTTAAATGATAATGAAATGTCTATATCAGAAAATGTAGGCGGTATGTCCAGGTATTTAAGCGGACTCAGAACCGGAACCGGCTACAATGATTTAAAAAAGAATATCGTGGAGGCTTTAGAGCGGGTACCGTTGGTGGGAAATGCGGTGATCGACAAGCTAAAGCGCACCAAGGACAGCATTAAGCAGCTGTTTATTCCTGGAATGCTTTTTGAAAATATGGGGATCACCTACCTGGGTCCTGTGGACGGCCACAATATACCTGCCCTGTGCAAGGTTCTTAAAGAGGCTAAGAAATTAGACCACGCAGTTCTGATCCATGTGATCACAAAAAAGGGAAAGGGATATAAACCTGCGGAGAAGAATCCTTCCATATTTCACGGTGTGGGTCCTTTTGATATTGCAACGGGAAAAGAAAATGGGAAAAAGAAGGAACCCTCCTATACAGAGGTATTTTCCAGAAAGCTGTGCCAGCTTGGGGAAACCCATCCAAAGCTGGTAGCCGTGACAGCGGCTATGCCTGACGGTACGGGACTTGCAGCTTTTGGAAAAAAGTTTCCGGACCGCTTTTTTGATGTGGGAATTGCGGAGGCTCATGCAGTGACAAGCGCTGCGGGCATGGCGGCTGCGGGCCTGCGTCCTGTGGTGGCAATCTATTCCTCCTTTTTGCAGAGAGGATACGATCAGGTGCTTCATGACGTATGTATCCAGAATCTTCCGGTCCTTTTTGCCGTAGACCGGGCAGGACTGGTGGGAAGCGACGGAGAGACCCACCAGGGAATCTTTGATTATTCCTATCTGACCTCCATCCCCAATATGACGGTAATGGCTCCGAAAAATCTCTGGGAGCTGCGCGCTATGATGGAATTTGCCATGGATTACAATGCACCCCTTGCGATCCGTTATCCCAGAGGAACCGCTTACAGGGGGCTTAGGGAATACAGGCAGCCCATTATCTACGGAAAGGGAGAGCTGCTCTGTGAGGAAAGTGATATTGCGCTTCTGGCGGTTGGAAGCATGGTAAGTACGGCAGAGCATATTAGGGAAAAGCTTAAGGAAGAGGGGTATTCCTGCAGCCTGGCAAACGGCCGTTTTGTAAAACCGTTTGATAAAGAATTGACAGAACGCCTGGCAAAAAACCACCGTCTGCTTGTGACCCTGGAGGAAAATGTGCTTCAGGGCGGATATGGCCTTGCAGTGACTGCCTATATCCACAGCCATTATCCGGAGGTTAAGGTTGTGAATATTGCTCTTCCGGATGCATATGTGGAGCATGGAAATGTATCGCTTCTTCGGAAAGGACTGGGAATTGACAGCGATTCCATTATCCGAAGACTGAAGGAAGAGGGCTGGCTTTCCGGTATCCACAGGGAAGAAAACGGAGAAGAACGGCAGAGACCGTCTGAATGAAAGACAGGAGAAATACAGATGAAAGAAAGATTAGACGTACTGCTTGTAAAGCGTAATCTGGCAGAGTCACGGGAAAAGGCAAAGGCCTTGATCATGTCCGGTATTGTGTATGTAAATGGGCAGAAGGAGGATAAAGCCGGAACGACTTTTGAGGAAACGGCGCCCATTGAGGTCAGAGGCAGTACTTTAAAATATGTAAGCCGCGGAGGGCTGAAGCTGGAAAAGGCCATGGATCGTTTTGGCGTCCGCCTGGATGGAAAGATCTGCATGGATGTAGGGGCTTCCACCGGCGGCTTTACAGACTGTATGCTGCAGAATGGAGCGGTGAAGGTGTATTCTGTCGATGTGGGCCATGGACAGCTTGCCTGGAAGCTGCGCAATGATGAGCGTGTGGTCTGCATGGAGAAAACCAATATCCGCTATGTGACTCCGGAGGATATTGCAGATCCTATTGGCTTTGCAAGTATTGATGTGTCCTTTATTTCACTTACTAAGGTTTTGGGACCTGTGAAGGCTCTTTTAGAGGACAATGGGCAGATCGTCTGCCTGATTAAACCGCAGTTTGAAGCAGGCAGGGAAAAAGTAGGAAAAAAAGGCGTTGTTCGAGAGCCGGCCGTTCATTTGGAAGTGATCGACATGGTGATCGATTATGCGCTTTCCATCGGATTTGAGGCCCTGAATCTGGAATTTTCTCCGATCAAGGGGCCGGAAGGAAATATTGAGTACCTGCTCTATCTTCAGAAGCATCCAGAGGATCAGGAGGCAGAGTATGCGGTGCGCCGGGAAGCGGCTGCCGATCCGAAGGCAGTGGTAGCTGAGGCACATCAAACTCTGGATCGTTCATAGGAAATGGCGGTAAGTGGCAGATGAAACGATTTTTTTTGATTGCCAATCTGGCGAAAGAGTTTGTTCCTGAAACCAGGGCGTATATCCGGGAATGCCTGGAAAAAAGAGGGGCTGAGTGCCGTTTTCTCACCCTGGCTCAGCATAATAAATACGGAAAGCATACGCCTTCTGAGTTGGTTCCGGAGGATACAGAATGTGTGATAACCATTGGCGGAGACGGCACCCTGATCCAGGCGGCCAGAGATCTGGCAGGCAGGAATATCCCTCTTTTGGGAGTAAACCGGGGCCATTTGGGATTTTTAAACCAGATCAGCTCTCAGGATGAGATTGAAGAAGCCATTGCTTCTTTGATCGAGAACCGTTTTGAGCTGGAGCGGAGAATGATGATACGGGGAACAGTGTTTCATCAGGGAAAACCCGTATTTCAAGATATTGCGCTAAATGAAATCGCTGTTACCAGCCGGGTTCCCCTGCGGGTACTCCGGTATCAGGTATCAGTGAATGATGAATACTTAAACCATTACAGCGCAGATGGAGTCCTGGTGGCAACGCCCACCGGTTCCACGGCCTACAACCTGTCCGCCGGTGGGCCAGTGATGGCTCCGGCAGGCCGGATGATGGCCCTGACTCCGGTGTGTCCTCATTCCCTAAATGCGAGAAGCATTGTGCTCGCAGCAGAGGATCGGATCCAGATCGGGGTATTAAGCAGCGGAAGAGTTTCCTTTGACGGAGATTCCTGGGCAGATCTGGAGACGGGGGACTGCCTGATCGCAGAGCGTTCCGCTTTGGAGACAGTGATGATCCGAAGGAAAAAGCAGTCGTTTATGCAGAATTTAAGCGATCATTTAAGCGGAATCTGAGAAACAGCCACAAAAGCTCTGCGCTTTGCAGAGCTTAACAAGGAGGAAAGATAGATGAAGGTAGAACGCCACAGTAAAATTGTGGAACTGATCGGGAAATATGAGATCGAAACGCAGGAGGAACTGGCTGAAAAGCTTAACCAGTCTGGTTTTAATGTGACTCAGGCGACTGTTTCCAGAGATATCCGTGAATTAAAGCTTACAAAGATTCAGGGAGAAAACGGAAGACAACGGTATATGGTTCTTGAAAGTCCAAGAGGAACCTCTGCGATCAAATATATCCGTATTTTAAAGGATGGTTTTATGTCCATGGATATGGCACAGAACATTCTTGTGATCAAGACCGTAGCCGGTATGGCAATGGCAGTGGCGGCCGCCCTGGACGCCATCCATTTTCAGGAGGTAGTAGGCTGTATTGCAGGGGATGACACCATCATGTGTGCGGTACGCAGTGTGGATGACACGATCATCGTGATGGAAAAGATCAAAAAGATGGTGGAGGACTGATCGATATGTTATTAGAGCTGCACGTTAAAAATCTGGCCCTTATTGAAAGAGCAGATGTGGAGTTTGGCGAGGGCCTAAATATTCTTACCGGCGAGACCGGCGCCGGTAAATCCATTATAATCGGCTCCGTGAGTATGGCTCTGGGAGGAAAGGCTTCCAGAGACAGCATACGCCACGGAGCCGATTATGCCTATATAGAGCTCGTTTTTTCAGTCAAGGGAGAAGACAGGCTGCGGGCGCTGCGGGAACTGGATACAGAACCTACCGAGGATGGCCTGGTGATCATCTCAAGGAAAATCACCCCGTCACGCAGTATCAGCCGCATCAATGATGAGACAGTTACGGCAGCAAGGCTGAGACAGATCACAGGCTTGCTTTTAGATATTCACGGTCAGCATGAGCATCAGTCTCTGCTGTATAAATCAAAACATCTTGAAATCCTGGATGCCTATGTCAAGGCTCAAACCCAACCGGCAAAAAAGAAGATGGAAGAGGAATACAAAAATTACTGTATTCTAAAGAAACGGCTATCCTCCTTTGAGATGGATCATGACGCCAGACTCAGAGAAGCGGACTTCCTGCGTTTTGAAATCCAGGAGATTGAAGAGGGCAATATAAAAGAAGGGGAGGAGGAGGAGCTGACCGCTCGTTACCGCCGTTTCTCCCATGCAAGACGCATTGCTGAAAATCTGAATGAAGCCTATGACAGCCTTCAGGCAGATGCAGTTACAAGAGCCCTTCGGTCGGTGGAGCAGGTGACAGAGTATGATGAAGCATTGCAGAGCATAAGAGATCAGCTTTATGATGCAGAGGCCATATTAAGTGATGCCGGAAGGGAAATTTCAGCTTATATAAGCAGTATGGAGTTTGATGAGGAAAGCTGGAGACAGACGGAGGAGCGTCTGGATCAGATCCACAGCCTCCAAAACAAATACGGAGCTTCGGTTTTGGCAATCCAGGCCAGTCTGGAAGAAAAAAGGAAACGCCTGGAAGAACTGGAAAATTATGATGCATTTAGGGAACAGACGGAAAAGAAGCTGAAAATTTCCACGGATCATCTTTGCAGACTCTGTACAGACTTATCAGAAATACGTAAAAAAGCATCGGTGGAGCTTGTAAAACGGATCCGGAGCGGGCTTCTTGATTTAAATTTCCTGGATGTGGAATTTGATATGGAATTTGAAACGCTGGATCATTTTACGCCGGATGGCTGGGATGAGGTTCAGTTTCTTATTTCCACCAATCCGGGACAGCCTATGCGTCCTTTAAAGGATGTGGCTTCCGGAGGCGAGCTCTCTCGTATTATGCTGGCGATCAAGACGGTGCTGGCGGATTCAGATGAGATCCCCACGCTTATTTTTGATGAAATTGATACAGGCATCAGCGGACGCACAGCCCAGAAAGTATCAGAAAAGCTTTCTTATATTGCAGGCAGCCACCAGGTGATCTGTATCACCCACCTGCCTCAGATCGCAGCTATGGCGGATATCCATTTTGAAATACTTAAATCGGCCAGTGAGGGTTCCACTGCTACCACCATTGAACGTCTTGGACGGGAGAAAAGCATAAGAGAGCTTGCCAGATTGTTAGGCGGCGCGCAGATCACAGAGGCAGTTCTTAAAAATGCACACGAAATGAAGGATTTGGCAGACCAGACAAAAAAGCCATGGATGGAAAGATAAAACCAGATTGAAATATGCCATGCAGACTCATACTAATGACAGGATCATTAGAAAAGGAGGCAGGGCATATGATGAGGAGAACAGGGGGATTTTACCGGAAGCTGGCCCTGGGGTTCTGGCTGTCAGCCATAGCCGGAGGGGCCTTTGTGTGGCATCTTGCATACCGGGCAGTACCCGATCAGATCAGTATGCTTGAAAACCAGAAAGAGGAATTTTCATTTTCTCTGCCCTGGCGGGCTACGCTTTCCAGCGAAAGCGCAGAGGTATCCCTGGGAAATGAAAGCAATATTCCGGGGGATGAGATCACTGTAAACAGCAGCGAGCCATTTCATGTTTTTTCGGGAAAAAAGGGAAGTTATCAGATGAATCTGAAGCTTCTGGGGCTGATCAAGCTGAAAGAAATACAGGTGGATGTAGTGGATACCAGGTATGCCATACCCTGCGGAAGTCCCATCGGAATCTATCTGAAATCTCAGGGAGTCATGGTGGTAGGAACCGGACGGATTACCAGGGAAGACGGCCGGGAGACCGAGCCGGCTTTCGGCAAATTAAAATCAGGGGATTACATTGAAGCGTTTAACGGAACGCCGCTGTCAACCAAGGAGGATCTGGTTAGGGAAGTGGGGAAGTGGAACGGGGGAGAAGCAAGTCTTACCATACGGCGCAGAGGAGAAAACATGGAGGTAGCCCTGTCTCCGGTAAAGGGAGAGGACGGAAGCTATAAGCTGGGGGCCTGGGTCAGGGATGATACCCAGGGGATCGGTACTATCACTTATGTGGATCCCAACGGACATTTCGGAGCCCTGGGCCATGGGATAAGCGACAGTGATACGGGA
>ERZ650918.3178-NODE-3178-length-10152-cov-3.066356_pt1 | contig 10152 bp, 6 predicted proteins | sample MGYA00514758_ERZ650918 | MGnify/ENA metagenome assembly ERZ650918 | reverse complement strand
CAAATTCTCTCCTTCACCTCAAGAACCTTTTTCTACCGACGTGCATAACGGTGCGCGTAGCCGTTGTATATCGTCATCCGGTAATGCAAGCAATGGCTTACAAGGAAGCCAACCCTCTGATGTTCGTGCGCATAATCGTGCCGATGCTGGCGCGTGTGATGAATACCAACAACTCAAGGTGCTATCCATGGGAAGACAAAAAGCAGTGATCAAAGCTCGTCGCGAAGCAAAACGTGTGCTGAGACGGGATTCACGTAGCCATAAGCAGCGTGAAGAAGAATCGGTCACCTCGCTTGTGCAGATGAGCGGCGTAGAAGCCATTGGTATGGCCCGCGACAGTCGCGATACCTCGCCCATCCTCGCGCGAAATGAAGCGCAATTGCACTATCTGAAGGCTATTGAGAGTAAGCAGCTGATATTCGCCACGGGCGAAGCCGGGTGCGGAAAAACCTGGATCAGCGCAGCAAAAGCGGCAGAGGCCCTGATACATAAGGATGTCGACAGGATTATCGTCACCCGTCCAGTTCTGCAAGCCGATGAAGATCTTGGCTTCTTACCTGGAGATATCGCAGAAAAGTTTGCTCCCTATTTTCGTCCGGTCTACGACGTGCTGGTCCGGCGCTTAGGGGCTTCTTTTATGCAGTACTGCCTGCGACCGGAAATAGGGAAGGTGGAAATTGCGCCGTTCGCCTATATGCGTGGACGTACCTTTGAAAATGCAGTCGTCATTCTTGACGAGGCGCAGAATGTGACTGCCGCGCAAATGAAAATGTTTTTAACCCGCCTCGGGGAGAACGTGACGGTTATCGTCAACGGTGATATCACGCAATGCGATTTGCCTCGCGGCGTGTGCTCCGGATTAAGTGACGCGCTGGAACGTTTCGAAGAAGATGAAATGGTCGGCATCGTCCGATTCGGTAAAGAGGATTGCGTACGTTCGGCACTTTGCCAACGTACGCTACATGCATACAGTTAAGTGTATTATCGGCGCAGAGCCCGGGCGAACCGGGCTTTGTTTTATTTCATTAACAGCAAAGACTTTCACTTCAGGTTAACGTTCAGGGGGGCGACTTTGAGCGTGTTGATAAGCTGAAATGAATTCTGGTTTAGATACTCTTACCAGGCATTTTTCGTCATAGCACCCGACCAGTGTAATGCCGCCAGCGCGGAGAGTTTTTCTTCCAGAAGCCCAAAAAGCGAGTATCTGCCTATCTTTTTCCAGCCATTCAACCTGTACAGGAGGTCTGGTGCCAATTTTGCGTATGAGGTTTAATCAACAATGGGCCAAAATTTGACTGACTGATTAACACCGAATATATTCTCCTGATTTTTTTTAGGGATAATATTAAAAATATAAGGTTAATCTTAATTAATTTTTTGGCTAATATTGTGTGTTGTTATTTTTTGTGGACGGCAAGCCGCAATGGCAAAATAGGGATGGTTGTAATAATCAAAACATGATACTAACTATATATAGATCGTTGAATTGTTGGCATGTAACTCGCTACAGCGAGTAGCGTTAGTAATGAAATATAATCAACATGGATAGGTGAAGATTAATTATGAGCTTTATGGTTTTTGTAACTTGTTTGACAATTGCATTTGTCGCCGGTTTTGCTGTTGCCAGAAAATTGACACTCCGAAAAGTTGCCTCATCGGTAATCATCACTAAATCGCAACCAGTCCCTTCCTCTGCAACTTCCCCTGCTGCTAAGGCGTCGACAAGGAGCTATACACCGCAGAAAACCTATCGTGACTCTCGTTGGCAAGAACGAGATGAGTTATTTCAGGGAATGGTTGCCGAAGGTATTTTATTGGAAGGAAAAGAGTGGTTAATTACGCGTTGTGAAAAAATCTATTTTGATAATCTGGAGAAATGGTTTGGACATTATTGTCATATCCATTGCCAGGTCTCTCTGGGGCGCTTGATCAACTTTCCAGAACAACCCGAGTTTAGCGAAGAAGAAAGAAAGCGTTTCTTTGCAATTTATAATGGAATGGCAATGGATTATGTTCTGGTTTCAAAGAAGAACAACAAAATAGTCTGTGTTATTGAGCTGGATGATCCGAGTCATGAAAGGGCAGATCGCATTATTCGTGACCGTTGGTTGAATACGATTATGACTATTGCACGGGTGCCTTTTGTACGAGCTTCTGTCACTAAATTGGATGAAATCCCTCCGGTCTGGGATACCCGTGACAAAATTCGCCCATTAGCCGTGGCGACAAAGGGTGAACCGTTGCATTAACTAATGTACCCCGGTCGGGGCTTCTCATCCCCCCGGTGTGTGCAATATACGAAAAAAAAAGCCCGTACCTTCGTACGAGCTCTTCTTTAAAGATGGCGGTGAGGGGGACCGCCTGAAATAAATCTGACTTAATCCAGGGGTGTTATATAATTTCATTATAAACAATGTATTACACTTTTTGTTGTCCGATATTATCTAATGTATTCTTAGTGAAGCGAGAGACTAATGGCATACTGGATGGCATACCAGAGTGACGGGAATTAGCGTATGGCAGTATTGACGGATACGAAAGCAAGACATATCAAACCTGATGACAAACCATTGCCCCATGGGGGAATTACCGGACTGACCCTTCATCCTTCTTCAGTAAAGGGGCGGGGGAAATGGGTTTTTCGTTATGTAAGTCCGGTGACACAAAAAAGACGTAATGCTGGATTGGGAACTTACCCAGAGGTCAGTATTGCTGAAGCTGCACGTACTGCCCGGATAATGCGAGAGCAACTTGCTGCAGGTGATGATCCTCTGGAGATTAAAAAGGCTGAATCTGAGAAAGTCGTTATCCCAACATTTGCCGATGCAGCCAGGCGTGTACATGCAGAACTGTCTCCTGGATGGGAAAATCCAAAGCATGTAAGGCAGTGGTTATCGACGCTTGAGAATTACGCGTTTCCTCAACTGGGAGCAAAAACGCTGGATTCGATTACGGCTGCGGACGTGGCAGAAACACTGCGTCCAGTCTGGTTAACCTTGTCAGAAACGGCAAGCCGGGTTAAACAGCGCATTCATGTTGTTATGCAGTGGGGATGGGCGCACGGTTTTTGTGTAGCAAATCCTGTTGATGTGGTTGACCATTTGCTTCCTCAGCAGACAAGAGGACGTGATGAACACCAACCCGCAATGCCCTGGAGGCAGTTACCGCTTTTTGTGGCGACCAGTGTGTATACCGATGAACCTTATAATGTTACCCGCGCACTGTTATTAATGGTGATACTTACAGCAACTCGCTCGGGCGAAGCCAGGGGAATGCGCTGGGCTGAAATTGATTTTCATAAGCGGGTATGGACTATACCTGCAGAAAGAATGAAAGCCAGGCTACAGCATCGTGTTCCTTTATCCCGGCAGGCTATTTACATTCTGGAAAATATACGTGGCCTGCATGATGAACTGGTGTTCCCTTCACCCAGAAAGCAGCAGATCCTTTCCGATATGGTGTTGACAAGTTTTCTGCGTAAAAAGAAAGCCGTCAGTGACATTCCGGGGCGAGTTGCCACGGCACATGGTTTTCGCTCAACATTCAGGGACTGGTGTAGTGAACAGGGGTATTCGCGGGATCTGGCGGAAAGGGCGCTCGCTCATACGCTGAAAAATAAGGTTGAGGCGGCATATCATCGTACTGATCTACTGGAGCAGCGTGTACCGATGATGCAGGCATGGGCGGATTATGTGATGTCTCAAATTGTGAATAAATAATAGTGAAAATGTATATTGTACGATCATGATTTGATATGTGATCGTAGCAGTAGTAATTAAGGAACCGCTTTTATGTCAAATGTATTGAGCTGATAATTATCAGATCGTCAGGAAAGCGTATTTTGATTAACAGGGGATTACTTAACAATCCCCTTTTTATAAAAAATAATTTGCCTGTTTAACTCTTCACTCCTGCTGAGACTGAATTATTCCTAGTGCGTCATAAATCAGTCTTCTGCGTAGTTTATTGTTTTTATCTGCACCATATAACATAAATATATTTTCAACTTTTTCTTCAGGTGTTCTGAGATAATGGATAAGAAAGGTTATCATTCCAACACAATGGAATAAAGTGAATCCATCAAACAGGCTTATCAGGTTTCCTTTTTTTTCCCGTGTTGTAAGTATTTTTTCGCGGGTAAGAATATTTGCCAGTTCATGGGGGGCTGATATGTTTCTGCTGTCTATAATGTTATTTATTTTACCAAGGGCTATATCAACTTCCTGTAATAGGTTATTTATCATAGCTGAGTGAATGTTATTGGTTTCATGTTCCTGACAGTTTATGAACTTATAAATCATTGAGTTATACAGAAATATTACTCTTCCTAATAAATATGTGTTTGTGTCATTTTGAAGACAGGACTCTGGGTATTCGTGATCCAGTGAAATAAGGTTAATGGACTCGCCCTGATAAGTCATAAAATAATTGATGTCATTTAATAATGCTCGGATATTTACATGATTTTTACTGAATTTTATTTTAAATGCTATCTTTAGTATAGCAAACGCGGCAATGATAAATCCAAAAGGTAATTTCTCATAGTTCAGTTTATTGATGGTGTGATGAACACTTTCAGTCTTTCCTGAAGTAAGTTGTCTCAAACAGTTAACAAATTCTGTATAGCCATTTAAGACATAATGGCATGAAGAATCTTTTAAAGTGTTTTCTATGTTTTGTAATGTGACGCCGTTGTTCAATGTATAAATGTAACCGCCAAAGACAATGTTTTCAATCTCAACGACACAATTTATTGTTTTTTGTTCAGGATAAAGATAAATATCAGAAATACTATAGTCTCGTATTGCGTCAATGGCATCCCACGATAATGCACTGTCAATTTTCAGTGTATAAAATGGTGAGTTCTCATTAGGAAAGTAATATATGTATTTGTTCAGTATATTCATTACATCTATTGGGTTGGTTAAATATAATAACTGGCATTCATATTCTGAAACTTCTCTTTCGCTTATCAGCATTTTATATAAAGTTGCCAGGGTGCTTGTTAATGAAGTTCGTCTTTCGAAAGCCAGTAATATAGTGAGATAATAACATGCAACCTGAACTTTATCTAAGTCAGAAATTATTTTTTCCTTGTCTTCATTACTTAAATAAAGCAGATGTTTACAGGTTTCTTTGCATGTGTTGATAGTTGCGATAAGTTTTGTTTTTCCTGGTGTACTGTTTTTGCGAATATTACGAATGAATTCATATACGCCATCAAAGATATCTTTGAAATGCGCATTCGCTGGTGTGTATCCGGATAAACATAACTTAACGTAATTTCGCAGATATGTCCTTGCAGCATGATATATATCATCCTCATTATCCGGTATCTGAGTGAGAAAAGAATGAATATGATAGTAAAATGCCATCTCATTATCCGGGCGATATGTGTTCCTGATGTCGAGTGCGAGAATCATTGGTACAATGTCATTAAAATATTTTTGTTTTATTATTTGATGTGTTTTGTCTGTAAAAACAGAATAGTGCATTAGCTTAACATAGAGATCTTCATATCTCCTAAATATAACTTTTCGTTGTTCTTTACTCAATACTTGTTCTTTATTAATAATGTTTATTAATTCATCAAACATGTCGCCCAGTGAATGTTGATGTGAGGAAAAATTTTTAATATTTCGGATGTCACGGCTATTCTGGTTTTTAGCCAGAACACCAAAACATGAAAAGACATCATACATTATAGTGATAAAATTATACATAACATTCTCCTTTTATTGCACTATATAAAATTTTAACATTATATCATTTTGCTTTTCTGTTAACTGGTTTTCATTTTTGAATCAATATTTTCTGAACAGGGTAATAGTACACGTATTAACAGATTATGTCAGAAGGCCCCGGTGATGCCTTCTGACGATAGATTAATGTTGTATTCTATTGGTATCTGGAGACCATATGGCAACAGTTACAGTATATTCTCCCCGCTGTAATTCCTATAAAGTGTACCGTTATGATCACAGCACCTCAGATCATGAGCGTTTCCAGTGCTAATCCTGCAAACGTGTGTATTTCAACTGCATTACATCTACGAAACCCGAAAACCAGGCATTAAAGAGCAAATTGTTGAAATGGTTCATAACGGAGTCGGGGTTCGCGATAGCTCCAGAACGCTGAAGGTGGATATCAACACCGTCATTCTCACTTTAAAAAACGCTCACCACGTAAAGTAACCATATCTCCAGCCGCCAGTGTCGATGTGGCACTTATCTGTGAACTTGATGAACAATGGAGTTTTGTCGAAAATAAAGCTCGTCAGCAGTGGCACTGGTATGCGTATAACACCAAATCTGGAGGTGTGCTGGCTTACACTTTTGGTCCTCGCACTGATGAAACATGTCGTGAGTTGCCGGAACTCCTGAAGCCATTCTCCACAGGCATGATAACCAGAGACAACCGGAGCAGTTATACCAGAGAAATGCCACAGGATAAGCATCTTGTCGGCAAGATATTTACCCGGCGCATTGAGCGCAACAATCTGACACTTCGTACTCACATCAAACGACCTGCCCGGAAAACGATTTGCTTTTCACGCTCCCTGGAAATTCACGAAAAGCCATTGGTTCATTTGTCGAAAACACTGTACTACTGACTGGAGTCATTACCAGGGCCTCTTTTGCTGTTTTTTACCAATGAATGATAATGAGAATCGACAGCGATAAGGTGAAAGTAAAATAACAATAATGCTGTTGTTTTCTATCGTATTGATTTTTAATTATTTATTGTCTTTTTTCTCAACCCATTTTTTTACGCAGACAAATTTACCCGGGGAATACAAACTGTAACGACAGTTCACCACACTATGGGGGATAAAATGCCAGATCAATCCGGATACTGCTGGACTCCTTCACGCATCTTACGGATGCCTGAACTGAGCCAATTGTTAGGTATATCTCGTTCGACAATTTACGAAAAAATGAATCCGTTATCGAAATACTACGATGCAACCTTCCCCAGGCCGGTACGTCTTGGTAGTGGTTCTGTGGGCTGGCGTTCATCAGCTATTGACGAATGGCTTACTTTACATACTGTACCTGCCAGATCAGCAGTCAAAGGTGTTAATGACGAAGTGAGACATACGCTTTCTTCAGATATGACCATGAGCAGATAAGTTTTTGTCATCACGTGATCACCTCAGGAGGAAAAAGAAGCATAAGAACAATTTAGCCAGAAGTTTAATTGATAAACAGAATTTCCAGCATTCATTGTTGAAAGAGCAGCTATTGTCGCTATTGTCGCTATTGTAGCGGTAATTGCTGCTATAACCGAAACGTATTACGAAAAAGGAAGCATTTATGCCTTACATCAAACCGGATATGCCGTATTCAGTATATGCGTGACCATCAATGATAGGGAAGGCAATAATTAAAGCTCAATACAATAAACAAGTACCTCTGACTCTGGTTGCAATGTCAGTATTAACAGCGATGTCAATTGCCTGTCAGAATCAGGTTGACGTATGCAGTCCCGGAAATTTACGTGGGGCCGTTAATATTTACACTATGGTTCTGGAGAAAGGGAAAAGACCGGGGGAAAGGTATTAGTGAAATAATTTCAGGAGGTATTAAGAATGAGAAATATGAATGATGTTTCGTGGTAAATAATACAGTCTGCACTGAATTAACCTTATCGGTTTATTAAACATTAGATCTACAAATGCTCTGTATTTCTCAGAGCATCAGGTCTGAATAGCAGCTATTTTCGCTATTGTAGCGGGATTTGCTGCTATTTTACTAACCCATTACTGAAAAGAGAGGCTTTTATGTGCTTACTTGCACCAGAAAATCCTTATCCGATATATGCACTACCACCGCTGGTGAGAAATGCAATAATTGAAACTCAAAAAAATACACAGGCACCTTTGGCTATGGTGGCAACATCCGCATTAACAGCGATCTCAATTGCCTGTCAGAATCAGATTGACGTGTGCAGACCTGGAAATTTACATGGGCCTGTTAATCTTTACTCTCTGATTCTGGCTGATTCCGGTGAAAGGAAAACGACCGTGGATAAAGTGTTTATGAAAGCATTTTATCTCAGGGATGAAGCCCTGGCGGATGAATACGCGAAACTGGTTGAGAATTACAGTACAGAAAAGGAAATATGGGAGCAAAAACAAAAAGCGCTGGAATCAAAATTTCATAAAGAGATTCGTGCCGGTAAAGATTACAAGGCAACAGAATCAGAGCTTGAAACGCATCTGAATAAACCTCCTGTTCCGCCGCAGATACGTCGAACAATTTTTAATGAGACAACGATAGAGGGAATGTTAAAATATTACTCCGATAGCAATCGCTCTTTTGCTCTTGTATCCAGTGAAGGGGGGGTAATTTTTGACAGCCGGGCCATGAGTAAACTGGGAATTATTAACACTTTGTGGGATGGAGGTTCTCTTTTCATCGACAGGAAATCATCTCCCGGAATTAATTTGAAGGAGCCAAGACTGACGATATCGGTGATGATTCAGCCTGATGTTTACCACAAAGGTTTTTGTACGCGAAAAAAAGAAATTGTGAAAACGTCAGGACATCATGCAAGGTTTTTGATGTGTCAACCAACATCAACGCAGGGGACAAGAATAATAACCGGAGATAATTATTCATCACAGTATCAGGATTTGTTTGAAGAGAGGATCAATGAGCTTATTGATGAAAGTCTGGCGATGAGTGGTGAATGACGTTGCCTTCACTTTTCTCCTCAGGCTGCCAGAATCTGGACGGATTATTACAACGATGTGGAATCGAAGCTGGGGGGATTGGGGCCTTTAAGACATTGCCGGGAATATGCTGCTAAAAATGCAGAGTATATGGCAAGACTGGCAGGACTTATTCACCATTCGAGCGGTGAAGAGGGGGACATTTCCCCTTACACTGCAGAAATGGCGAGAGAATTAGCAATATGGTACGGTAATGAGTATGTGCGGTTGTCTAATCCGTTAACTTTTGACAACCCTGCCCTGACCGTACCTGTGCGACTCATTCCAGAGGAGCTTGAACTTTTCAACTGGATAAAAAGCTATTGCATTGAGAAGGGGATCCCCTGTATGAAAAAAAATGATATTTTACAGCGTGGTCCGAACCGTTTCCGGAAAAAGGATAAAATCAACTGGTTACTGGATTTACTGTATGAACAAAACAGAGTTGTACCGGTTATTGAGGGAAAAACGTTGTGTGTCGCACCTAACTTTGACCTCTGAAGGACTTAATCGTTGAGTAACATATAGTCTCCTCTGCTACTTGCGGAGGAGACTAATGCCTTTACCATGTCAGCGTTGTTGTATTAGAAAACTCTGGTACAGGTCAGTCAGTAAATATAACTGGTGTAACCACTATTTACTATTGGATAGAGTGTTGCTCAGGATATTGTCGGCTTTAGTCTGAGGTGAGGTGGGACCTTCATTGTTTTCGTGTTCAATAAATAATTTAGGTTAATTAGTATTATTAATGGGAGTTATGTTATCTGTTATGTTGTCTTACCTCTTTTTATCGTAATGTCACTCCTCTTTATGCTGAGTATTCTGTATGTGCGTAATGCATATATCTCCATACACTACAGTGTGGTGGTGTATGGAGTTTAGTTATGTGTAAATTATGTTACTACACTTATAGCGTAATATTGAGAAAGTTAATCCACTGAATGTATGTCTGGTTTGTATTTAACACTAGTTACGTACCAGAACACTATTAGAGTATATTGTCTTTAGTTCGTACGTTATAGCTCCGTTACAGTTTATGGGTAAATATAATCTTTTCTGTATGAAATAATCTTCTTATTGTGAGATTAAATATCTGTAGGCTCTCTCTGCAGAGTCTCTGTTTTTACTTAATGGTACGGCAATACTAATAGCGATGTTGCCTGTGGCTATTCAATGCTGACTTTTGTGAAGATCAGATTATTTCCTGTAAGTAATTGAATGGTGCTTTCTTAAACTCAATTATATGAGGTGTGTTTTTTATTGTAATTCGTTCTGGTCCTCAGTTTAAGAGAGTCTTACTGTATTCTGAATCATTACCCTATTACTGTAATGAGGTAATACGAAACAGTTTTATCAGGTTGTCTGTGCTGCTGGTTTACTTCGTTTATTAATGCCGTGGTACGGCGTTTCTGTACTCTCAGCATTTACGTAATTTC
>ERZ650918.3172-NODE-3172-length-10159-cov-3.095903_pt1 | contig 10159 bp, 7 predicted proteins | sample MGYA00514758_ERZ650918 | MGnify/ENA metagenome assembly ERZ650918 | reverse complement strand
GTGCTGCAAGCAGCTGGTTTGCAGAGCCAAACAGCGGCCAAACGTTGCTGTATCCGCCGAGTGTCAGCAAATATCCGAAAAACAGTGTGATCACAGTTGCAAAATATTTATTTGTCAGTACACGCTGTACCGGTGTCATATCTGCAGGATCGGTGGAATCTCCGTAGAACAATTCCTGGAAAGACATACGTCCGATTCTTGCAACAGAGTCAAGGGATGTCAGTGCAAGTGCAGATACACACATGGTCATAAATACAGTTGCAACGGTAACAGGGACACCGAGTTTTTCAAGGAATCCTGCGACACCGGAGGAGAAGATGGAGAATGGAGTTCCATCCGGTTTTGTTCCGTTTACGGCGACTGCGCCGACAACAACTAAGGAGACGATACCGAGTAAGGATTCTACGACCATGGCACCATAACCGACCATAGGCATATCTTTTTCGCTGCTGATCGTCTTAGAGGATGTTCCGGAAGATACCAGACTGTGGAAACCGGAAACAGCACCGCAGGCGATCGTTACGAATAAAGTAGGGAATAAACTGCTTCCACCTACATTGAATCCGCTGAATGCATTTAACTGCATGGAAGGATGTGCAACAATGACACCGACAACGGCACCGATGATCATACCGAGTAACATGAATGTTGTCATGTAATCTCTAGGCTGCATTAAAAGCCACATTGGCATAACAGATGCTAAGAACAGGTAAGCCATTACGATGTAGATCCATGCAGTTTTGGTCGTGCAGATTGGGAATTTCATACCGATGATGAACATAACGACTAAAAGTACAATTGCAACGATTGCTTTTATCACTTCGTTCATCCTGCTTCCAAGGTGTTTCTGGATCACACCGAAGATAACAGCGACAACGATAAATAACATGGAAATCGAAGCGGCGGCAGAATTGGCGTAAGAGGTTGCATCTGTCATACCTTCAACTCCGGTTCCGACAAATGTTCCGGCAACCATATCTGTAAATGCTGCGATTACTAATAAAGTAAATAACCAGCAGAATAACATGAAAAGTTTCCGGCCTGTTTTACCGATGTACTTCTCAATGATCATACCCATGGATTTACCTTCATTTTTTACGGATGCATATAAAGCACCGAAGTCCTGTACAGCACCGAAGAAAAGTCCGCCGATGATGAGCCAGAGCAATACCGGAACCCATCCAAAAACAGATGCAAGGATCGGACCTGTGACAGGACCTGCACCTGCGATGGAAGAAAACTGATGTGAGAATACGGTAAATTTGGAGGAGGGAACATAATCTTCGCCATCCTCATGTGTGTAAGCGGGGGTTTTTGCATTTGGGTCGATTCCCCATTTCTTTGCAAGCCAGCGTCCGTAGAAGAGGTAGCCAGCGCCAAGTGCAACGATACCGATCAAAACAATAACTAAACCATTCATAACTTTTTTCCGCCTTAAGGCGGCTCCTTTCTGAAAATGTATTTTTTCTGGGAACAAAATACATTGTGCAAAGTGGAAACAATGGGATTCACATCCTGCGCACAGTCTGCTGGCATAAAAAAAGCCTTCATCTTTAGATATATTCATATCTCAAAGACGAAGGCTTAAGCTTCCGCGTTACCACTTTGTTTGCCGTAAAATACGACCTCTCTGTCTTATCTTTGTGGCCAGATGCCTACAACAATAAGCTTCTAAATAACGGTAGAATACCGGTGACACTTACTATGAAAATTCAGTGCACTGCTCGCAGAGGATAGTTCCTGAAGCTGTATACTGCCTTACACCAGCCGGCAGCTCTCTGTGATACAGGTTTATCAGATAACCTTGTTCTGTTCGTTGCATTTTGTTCTCTGTTTGAATAACAAAATAGCACTTTGATCTGGTAAAGTCAATGGTCGATTTTTAATCTGTTTTATTGATTTATTTTAATCGTTACTGTTCACTCGTACCTCGTTCCAGTAATTTTTATTCCGCATTTAAAGAACTCATATAGTCTGTAACGGAATCAAGGTTTGCATAAATGGTTTCCATAGGTTTGTTTGCCTCATAAGCACTGTATCCGGAGTAACCGGCCCAGCCGATGATACCGGCAGCAACAAGACAGCCAGCGACATAACCGGCGATACGCATTCTTTTTTCCTTTGCCATGATTTTTTTACGATTCTTTTTTTCTTCTTTATAACGGTCTACTTTTGCCTGACTCATAATCAATCTCCTAACTTCTTAAACTTTCTTCACTATACTGCATTTTGCTGGAAAAATCAATGAAAATTGGTGGAAACAGAAATGAACTTTATGACAAAAATATATCGCAGTCATAAAATATTCGAATAACAGTCGGGATGTTATTTCTTGCACTTTATACGAAAATTGGATAGAATAGTACTGTTCGGATCGTACATGGGCATTTTACTGCAAAGGTACGAAAGAATGAGATTTTCAAATGTGCAAAATGATAGAAAGATGGGGATAGAAAAAGATGAGTCTTGCAGACAAAATTTTTGTAAATATGTGTAAAGATATTTTAGAGAACGGGACAAGCACAGAGGGTGAGAAAGTCCGCCCGCACTGGGAGGATGGAACGAGTGCCTACACGATCAAAAAATTCGGTGTGGTCAACCGTTACGATCTCTCAAAAGAGTTTCCGGCAATTACATTAAGAAAAACTGCCATCAAAACATGTACGGAAGAGATGCTCTGGATCTGGCAGAGAAAATCAAATAACATCCATGATTTAAACAGTACCGTATGGGATGAATGGGCAGACGAAGATGGTTCCATTGGAAAAGCATATGGATACCAGTTAGGGGTAAAACATCAGTATAAAGAAGGCATGATGGATCAGGTAGACAGAGTGATCTATGATCTGAAAAATAATCCGTTCAGCCGAAGAATTATGACCAATATTTATGTGCATCAGGATCTCCATGAGATGAATCTGTATCCCTGTGCATATTCCATGACATTTAATGTGACACAGACACCGGGGAACGATAAGCTGACTCTGAATGCAATCCTCAATCAGCGTTCACAGGATATCCTTGCAGCGAATAACTGGAATGTATGTCAGTATGCACTTCTGCTTATGATGATGGCTCAGGTATGTGATATGGAAGCAGGGGAACTGCTTCATGTAGTGGCAGACTGCCATATCTATGACCGTCATATTCCGCTGATAAAGGAACTGATCCAGAGAAAACCATATCCTGCACCTGTTGTGAAACTGAATCCGGAAGTGAAGGATTTCTATCAGTTTACAACAGATGACCTGATCGTGGAGAATTATGAGACATGGCCGCAGATTAAGAATATTCCGATTGCCGTTTAACCAAACTGTGGAGCAATTATCTGGTTATGAGCAAGTAGCGAATGCGGATGATTTTATTCGCCTGACTTAAATTGACAATATAAAATCAAGAGAGGAAAATTCAAATGAATGTTATCGTAGCAGCAGATAAAAACTGGGGAATCGGCAAGAACAACCAGCTTCTGGTAAGTATTCCGGCAGATATGAAGATGTTCCGTGAGGAAACTACAGGAAAAGTGGTTGTTATGGGAAGAAAAACACTGGAGTCTTTTCCAAACGGACTTCCTCTGAAAAACAGAACCAACATTGTGATCTCCGGCAACAGGGATTATCAGGTAAAAGGTGCTGTGGTCGTTCACAGTATCGAGGAGGCGCTGAGGGAAGTGGAGAAATATCCGGCAGAGGATGTGTACTGTATCGGCGGAGACAGTATTTACAAACAGATGCTTCCGTATTGTGATGTAGCTCATGTGACAAAGATTGACTTTGCATATGAAGCAGACAGCCATTTCCCAAATCTGGACGAAGATGATGAATGGGAAATTACGGGAGAGAGCGATGAGCAGACATACTTTGATCTGGAGTATCAGTTTGTGAAGTATGAGAGAAAGAAATAGAAGGAACAAAGCAGAGCCGGAAAAATCAGTGATGTAAAAGAAAAAATATCCCTCAGAATGTGTTTAAACTGATTCTGAGGGATATTTTTGTATAGTGGTATATGAACAGCAACAATTCTTCTGATATTGAAAATCGTTAACTGTCTGCAGTCAGCTGTTATTTATTCAATAACTTTCAGCCATCCTTCCGGAGCCTGGATACGTCCCATCTGGATACCTGTTAATGTGTCATAGAGTTTCTGGATAACCGGACCCATTTTCTCCATTCCGCTTGGGAAACAGATTTCTTTACCATGGTCAACAATCTTTCCGACAGGAGAGATAACTGCAGCAGTACCGCAGAGACCACATTCAGCGAAATCTTTCACTTCATCGAAGTATATTTCTCTTTCCTCAGCTTCTAATCCCAGGTATTCCTTGGCAACATAGATTAAGGAACGACGTGTGATAGAAGGAAGGATACTGTTGGACTTCGGTGTGACAACTTTGCCGTCTTTTGTAACGAAGATGAAGTTAGCACCGCCTGTTTCTTCTACCTTGGTACGTGTAGCTGCATCAAGATACATGTTCTCATCGAATCCGTTCTTGTGAGCATCTACGATTGCATGTAAGCTCATTGCATAGTTAAGACCTGCTTTGATATGACCTGTTCCATGAGGTGCAGCGCGGTCGAAATCACTGACGCGGATTGTGATCGGTTTAGCACCGCCTTTGAAGTATGGTCCTACAGGTGTAGTGAATACACGGAACATATACTCATCAGCAGGTTTTACACCGATAACCGGGTTAGTACCCATCATATATGGACGAACATATAAAGTTGCGCCTGAACCGTATGGTGGAACATATGCTGCGTTAGCTTTTACAGTCTGAACAATTGCATCAACAAAACGGTCTTCCGGGAATACAGGCATCTCAAGTCTCTTTGCTGAGTTTGCCATACGTTCTGCATTTAAGTCAGGACGGAAAGTAACGATATGTCCGTCTTCTGTAGTGTAAGCCTTCATTCCTTCGAAAACTGTCTGCGCATACTGGAAAACACCTGCACATTCGTTCAGTGTTACATTAGGATCTGTTGTCAGTTCTCCGGCATCCCATGCGCCGTCTTTGAATTTAGATACATAACGATAATCGGTCTGTACGTAACCGAAGCCTAAGCTGCTCCAGTCGATATTCTTTTTTTCCATAATGAATCTTTCCTCCGTTCACACATATTTACAGTATTTACAAGTGTGATTACTGTTTATCTCTTTACCATTGTAAAACTTTTGTCTGCTAAGTTCAATGGGAAATTTTCAATTTTAATGAAAAATTGAAAAATCGTGTTACTGTTCACATACAGTAACAAAAAATCCGCCAGTCTTGTTTTTTATAGAGGATTTCGCTATAATATGGAATAGAAAATGGAGGAAAATATGAGCGAGAATTTTGATGAATTAGGAGAACTTGGAGACAAAATAAAAAAGATCATAGACACAGCAGTTTCTACTAAAGATTACCGCCAGATGACCGAGGATATTAAGCAGACGGTGGGACAGACTGTTAACAGCGCAGTAAATTCTGCTGTAGATTCCGGAAGCGAGGCAATCAAAAATGGTCTGAATAATGTATTTGGAACCGGAAACAGTCAGTCCGGTGATTCCGGGGTATACCGCAATAAAACAAAAGAATTTGAAGAAAAGCGCAGGCGGGAACGTGAACAGGAGCAGGAACGTCAGAGAATTGAGAAGGAGAAAGCAAAAGAGAAGATGCTGACTCTTTATGAAAGGAACACCGGGGGAAGAATGAAAGGTATGATGATTGCTGTTTCAGGTGGAATCCTTGCCAGTGGAATGGGACTGGGAACTCTGGTCCTTAGCATCTTTGGAGCGGTGGGGCATATGAGTTCCCTTGTGACCGGTGGAACCTGTTTTATGGCAGTCGGAGCTTTGACAGGAGTGGGACTTCTCGCAGGCGGCATTAAAAAACTGGGTAAACTGGAACGTTTTCAAAAGTATATTGACACACTGGGAAATCACACATACTGTAATTTTGAACAATTGTCAGCAGCAGTAAATAAGCCGGTGAAATTCGTTAAAAAAGATATTAAAAAGATGATTGATGACAGATGGTTCCGTCAGGGACATATTGATGAACAGGAAACCTGTCTGATCACCAGTAATGAGACTTATCTGCAATATACGCAGACGCAGAAGGCACTTGAGCAGAAGAAACAGGAAGAAGAAAAACATCAGGCTGAACAGGAGAGAAACAGAAAGAACACACCGCCTGAAGTGCAGGAGGTGCTGGATAAAGGAAATGAATTTCTGGATAAGATCCACAGGAGCAACGATGCGATTCCTGGAGAGGAGATTTCTGCAAAAATATCCAGAATGGAACTGATTGTGGAGAAGATTTTTGAACAGGCGCAGAAGCATCCGGAGATTATTCCGGATCTGAAGAAACTGATGAATTATTATCTGCCCATGACAGTAAAGCTGCTGGATGCATATGAAGAAATGGATCAGCAGCCTGTGCAGGGAGAGAATATCCAGGCATCCAAAAAGGAGATAGAGGATACACTGGATACACTGAATCAGGCATTTGAAAAACTTCTGGATTCTGTCTTTCAGGATACTGCGTGGGATGTTTCAAGTGATATTTCAGTGCTTCATACGCTGCTTGCACAGGAAGGTCTGACAGATGATGACTTTGCAAAAATGAAAAAGAACTGAAAATAAAAAAGGATAAAAAGGAGCGGCAGAGGACATGGGAAATGAATTTAAAGATTTTGAAATGGAAACACCATCATTAACACTGGAGCCGGATCTTGGAGAGCTTGAAAAGAAAGAAGAAGTGCTCCCCAAAAAGCAGACACAGAAGGAAGAAGTGCCTGTACTGACACCGGAAGAACAGAAAATGGTAAATGATTTTGCTGCAAAGATTGATATTGAGAATACTAATCAGATTCTTCAGTATGGTGCAGGAACCCAGAAAAAAATGGCGGACTTTTCTGATACAGCTCTTGAGAATGTAAAGACACAGGATCTGGGTGAGATTGGAGAACTGATCAGTAATGTTGTGGGAGAACTGAAAGATTTCGATGTACAGGAGGAGGGAAAATTCTTTGGATTTTTCAGAAAGCAGACTTCTAAGATTGAAAATCTGAAAAACAAATATGACAAAGCACAAGCCAATGTGGAGAAGATCACAGATTCTCTTCAGCAGCATCAGGTGCGCCTTATGAAAGATTCTGCTATGCTGGACAAGATGTATGAACAGAACCTGAATTATTTTAAAGAACTTACCATGTATATCCTTGCCGGAAAAAAGAAACTGGAAGAAACCAGAAACGGAAAGCTTGCAGAAATGAAAAATAAGGCAGCTCTGAGCGGGCTTCCCGAAGACGCGCAGGCAGCCAGAGACCTGGATGAGAAATGCAGCAGATTTGAAAAGAAACTGCATGATCTGGAACTTACCCGTACGATTGCCATGCAGACAGCGCCTCAGATCCGGCTGATCCAGAATAATGATACGGTAATGGTTGAGAAAATACAGACAACGATCGTAAACACAATTCCATTATGGAAAAGTCAGATGGTGCTTGCTCTGGGAATTGCTCACTCTGCAGAAGCGGCACAGGCACAGAGACAGGTAACAGATATTACCAATGAACTTCTCAGAAAGAATGCAGAGACACTTCATATGGCAACGGTTGAGACAGCGAAAGAATCAGAGCGTGGAATAGTTGACCTTGAAACACTCCAGAAGACAAATGCAGATTTGATCCAGACTCTGGATGATGTGATGCGGATCCAGATGGAAGGCCGTCAGAAGAGACAGGCAGCAGAGATGGAAATGCATCGCATGGAAGAAGAACTGAAGAGAAAACTTCTGGAAATCAGATAACTGTTCAGCAGTAATTTATGGAATTGCTATAAATGAGAGAAGAGGAAAATTATGTACAGAGATCATACAAAAGTGATTCAGATCGGAGACAGAAAGATTGGCGGCGGCAACCCGATTTTAATCCAGTCCATGACAAATACAAAAACTGAAGATGTAGAACAGACAGTAGCTCAGATCCTGGCACTGGAGCAGGCTGGCTGTGATATTATCCGTTGTGCAGTACCGACTATGGAAGCTGCAAAAGCACTGAAGGAAATCAAAAAACAGATCCATATACCACTTGTGGCAGATATCCATTTTGATTATCGTCTTGCTATTGCAGCCATGGAAAACGGTGCAGATAAGATCCGGATCAATCCCGGAAATATCGGCAGTACAGAGCGAATCAAAGCAGTGGTTGATGTGGCAAAGGAGCGAGGAATACCCATTCGTGTTGGTGTAAACAGTGGTTCTCTTGAGAAAGAACTTGTGGAGAAATATCATGGAGTCACTGCAGAGGGACTGGTGGAGAGTGCGCTGGATAAAGTTCATATCATCGAAGACCTGGGATATGACAATCTGGTGATCAGCATCAAATCTTCGGATGTCCTTATGTGTGCAAAGGCTCATGAACTGATCGCGGAGAAGACGAATTATCCACTTCATGTAGGAATCACAGAAGCCGGAACTCTTTATTCCGGAAACATTAAATCTGCTATCGGACTGGGGATCATCCTGAATCAGGGAATCGGTGATACCATTCGTGTCTCTCTTACAGGAGCACCTTTAGAAGAGATTAAATCCGCAAAACGTATCCTGAAAACTCTGGGGCTTCGCAAAGGTGGCATAGAAGTTGTGTCATGTCCAACCTGTGGACGCACACAGATCGATCTGATCGGTCTTGCAAATAAGGTAGAAACCATGGTGCAGGATATCCCGCTTGATATTAAAGTAGCAGTTATGGGCTGTGTGGTAAACGGACCCGGAGAAGCAAAAGAGGCAGATATCGGAATTGCAGGCGGAGTTGGTGTGGGACTTCTGATCAAACATGGTGAGATCATAAAGAAAGTTCCGGAAGATCAGCTTTTGGATACGTTGCGGGAAGAACTTCTGAACTGGAAGTAACATTTGGAACGAAGACTTCCTGTCAGATCAACGAGGAGATTTTATTTTGGAAAAAGACTTTTTTGACGTATTTCCCAGCTTAAAAGTGAAGAAAGAACTGGAAGAACTGCTGGACATGGTTTTTGTGACCAGAGTGTCCTGCAATCCTTCCAGAACTCATATATGGGTGTATATAAAAAGTGAACGCTGGATTCATAAGAAGCATATCTTTGAACTGGAAGAACAGATAGAGAGACAGATTTTTGCAGGACTGAATGTAACAGTTACAGTTATTGAGAAATTCCGCCTTTCCGGTCAGTACAATCCTCAGAACTTTCTGGAAACTTACAGATCCAGCATGGAACTGGAACTGCGCAGCTACAATATGCTGGAATACAATATGTTCAGACAGGCGCAGATTTCTTTTCCCGGAGAAAATGATCTTCATATGATCCTTCCTGATTCTGTAATAGCCAGAGAAAAGAGCGGGATCCTGATCGAATATCTGCAGAAGGTTTTCTGCGAAAGATGCGGAATGGACTTAAAGGTGGAACTTGAGTTCAGGGAGACGCAGGAAAGTAAGTACCGTAAGAATGCAGCAGTGCAGATCGCTCAGGAAGTGGAAAATGTAATCCGTCATGCGAAATTAAACAGTAAGAATGAAGAGCCGGCTCAGTCTGAAGAAGCAGGAACAGCAGAGAAGAAAGCAGAGAAAAAGACTGATAAGGGACAGCAGGAAAGGAAGGACAAAAAAGCTGCATTTGCAGACCGCAAAGACAACAGGAAGGGAGATTTCCGGGGTGGATTCAGAAGGGACAGCAATCCGGATGTTATCTATGGAAGAGATTTCGAAGGAGAGCCTGTTGCACTTGAGACGATTACCGGTGAGATGGGTGAGGTGATCGTCCGCGGACAGGTTATGGAGGTTGAAGCCAGAGAAATCCGTAATGAAAAAACAATTCTTATCTTCCCGATCACAGACTTTACGGACAGTATTGTTGTGAAGATGTTTTTGCGCAATGAACAGGTGCCGGAAGTGACAGAACATGTAAAGAAGGGGGCTTTTCTGAAGTTTCGCGGTGTGACAACAGTAGACCGTTTTGACAGTGAATTGACTATTGCATCCATAGCCGGAATTAAGAAAATTGCCAATTTTACAACTGCCAGAGTAGATACCAGCCCACAGAAAAGAGTAGAGCTTCACTGTCATACAAAGATGAGCGATATGGATGGGGTTACGGATGCCAAATCTCTGGTGAAACGTGCTTATGAGTGGGGACATCC
>ERZ650918.3170-NODE-3170-length-10176-cov-7.396107_pt1 | contig 10176 bp, 6 predicted proteins | sample MGYA00514758_ERZ650918 | MGnify/ENA metagenome assembly ERZ650918 | reverse complement strand
ACTGTGCAAGGAAGTCTACATCTTCTGCCTTAACGATAGCCTTTAAGTCAGCTGGGATACCAACATCAGCGGACAGCTTCTTAACTGCATCTACAGCTGCCTTGCGGTATTCTTCCTGGCTCATATTCTCTACGCCTTCAACGCCCATTGCGATAGCGATATCTTTGTACTTGGTTCCTGTGCATGGTGCGTTGTATTCCATAACAGTTGGAAGCAGGATTGCATTTGCAACACCATGAGGAGTATCATAAACAGCACCTAAAGCATGTGCCATGGAATGAACAATTCCTAAACCTACGTTGGAGAAGCCCATACCTGCGATGTACTGTCCTAAAGCCATTCCTTCACGGCCTTCTTTTGTATTCTCGCAAGCGCCTCTTAAGTTCTTGGAGATCAGCTCGATTGCCTTTAAGTGGAACATATCGGTCATCTCCCATGCGCCCTTGGTGATGTATCCTTCGATTGCATGTGTTAAAGCGTCCATACCGGTAGATGCGGTCAGTCCCTTTGGCATAGAGGACATCATATCCGGGTCAACAACTGCGATTACAGGGATATCGTGTGTATCTACACAAACGAATTTACGTTTCTTTTCTACGTCAGTGATAACGTAGTTGATAGTAACTTCTGCTGCGGTTCCTGCTGTAGTTGGAACTGCGATGATCGGGATAGATGGCTTCTTGGTTGGAGCTACGCCTTCCAGGCTTCTTACATCTTCAAATTCTGGGTTAGCAATGATGATGCCGATTGCCTTTGCTGTATCCATAGAAGAACCACCGCCGATTGCGATCAGATAATCAGCACCGGATTTCTTAAATGCTGCTACACCGGTCTGTACGTTTTCGATGGTTGGGTTTGGTTTAATATTGGAGTAGATCTCATAAGCAAGACCTGCATTGTCCAGTACATCAGTCACTTTCTTTGTTACGCCAAATTTGATCAGATCTGGATCTGAACATACGAAAGCCTTCTTGAAAGCTCTTGTTTTTGCTTCGTTAGCGATCTCAGCGATAGCGCCTGCGCCATGATAAGAAGTTTCATTTAATACGATTCTGTTTGCCATGATACATTCTCCTTTTTTATGAAAATATACTCTCTGGATACAAGATCCTGAGCAGTTTTGTATTTCATGTTGTTTTCCTTTGTTTCGTTAATATTATAACAACACTTTAACAAAAATAAAAGTGACAAACTTACTTGTCTGTCACTTTTTGAGAATATTTTTTGTTTTATATAAGTTTTATTATAAAAATCACACATAAATGATCACGTATACATTCTTATATTATCCGTATATCGATATTATCGTTTTGTGTTATATATAACAAAGTTTTCCGTTTTTACAGCAGTTTCAGCTCATCAAATACAGCAGCCAGTCTTGGAGGCATAGCTTCCACCAGCTTCTTTGACATTTTCGCCGGTGAGTCTTTCATTCCTGTAAGGACCCATTTTACTGTCATATACACAGAACCCCTGCAATACATTTCCAAAAGGAACTGCAGATCTTCTCCCAAGGGTCTGCTGGTCTTTCGTCCGATCAGATCCTGATAAAACTGTAAGATCAGTTCAAAATCATGTTCTTTTAAGGAGTTGCGGTCGTCACTGCGAAATGCCTCTGTAAAGAACACTTTTTCATTGACGATAAATTCAAATTTCTGTGTCAGGCTTTCTCCTACTGTATGTCCCATGCCGATCTGCTCAAAGGACTGGAGCACCAGTTTGTCAAAATACCAGTTGATCAGGTCATATTTATCTAAAAAATTCCGGTAAAAGGTCTGTCTTGCAACGCCGCAGCCTTCCACAATATTTTTTACAGTTATCTTATCCACCGGCATCTGCTTCATGCATTCTTTCATGGATGCTGCCAGTTTGTATTTCGTTTTTTCCTGCTTTCCTGCCGGTTCCATGTTTTCCTCCCACTATACAGCTATGTAATCTGCCCACGGACAGAATTTCAGCACAAGGCCCCCGGCATGCCATTTCACATACCGAGGGTCTGTATTTTTTCCAACCCTTATTTCTATCATACCAGAAACATAGGGCTGTGACTATCTGTTTTTAAACTATCTGTTCTTGAAAATAGAGATGATGGCCTGCCACATCTGTACCAGAACATTCCACATTCTCTTTAACGGGCCTTCATTTGCCTTCTCTGTTTCTGCATCGGTTTCCTTATGGTTTTCATCATCCAGACTGATCTCATCTGTACGAAGGACTACCTGTAAGGTCTTAGGGGCCGGATTCTTATCAGAAGTAAAGGAAACCTTATCTTCTGACGGATCAATAAACAGGAAGCGGTTATCGGTGTCGAATTTATCCAGCTGCTCATCCATAACATCTTTCATGGTACGGCCTGCTGTTCTCACACCTGTAGTACTGTCTAAGATGCTGAGGCTCTTATCAAGCAGTTCCATACTGCCTCTTAAACTGTTCTTTGCTGCCTCATCCATATCACCGCTGGTTGCCTTTAATGTGTTCTGCACAATGGTCATAGTGCTGACACCTTTGTTCATGGCATCTGTGGTGCGGTCTACCAGCTCAGAAAGGTCATCTAAGGATGCCTGCAGATCCGGATAATACATATCCAGGGAGTCATGAAGAGCTGTCAGATCTTCGATCATCATGTCCATGCTGTCTGTCAGATCTGCACCATATTCTGCTGCATCTCCTACATTATCCATCAGATTGGATGCAACCTGAGTAAATTCACGGCTGTCCTTATCGATCTTTGTTAACATCTGATAAAGGGTCACAAGATCCACACTGGATGAAGCTGCTACCAGAGGCACATCATGTTTTTCAATATGCGCCCGGCTGAGTGTCTGTGTATCACTGGTATCTGCTGCATCTGCGCTGTCTGTATCATCTGTTGTGTCTGTGGCATCTGAACCATCTGCGGTACCTGCATCATCTGCTGTATCCGAACTGTTATCTGCCTCTGCTGCATTTTCCCCTGTATCAGAAACATTATCTGTTGCATCAGAAACAGCTTCGCTGCTCTTATTTTCTGTTGCTGCATCTACACTGCTGCCAGCTTCCGTACCGGCATCCTGATCATCCACTGTACTTCTTGTATCATTCAGAGCTTCGTCATACAGATCCAGTGCTTCTGCATCATAGTCCTGAAGGTCTTCGATCAGTCCCGGAAGCGCCTCCAAAATAGTAGTGGTCTGTACCTGGAACTGGGCATTGTTCTGGATCAGCCATGCCATATCTTCTCTTACATCATTTAACTGTTCCCCTAAAGACTGGGAAGTGGTGCTGATATTGCGCAGACGGTTATACATCTTGCGCAGAGGTTCCTGCATATCTCCCATGGTATTTACAATATCACCCATGCTGTTATGCACGGTCTCTGCCGCATCCTTAGCAGTCTGCAAATGTGGGACCAGAGTTTCCAGCTGCTGTGACAGCGCTGTCAGTGACTCCAGAGTCTGATCATTTCCGGCTAAAATACTGTCTTTATTGGCACTCCATTTCTGTCTTGCGCTTTCAGCAGAAGAAACGCCGGACTGTACCTGGTTGATGCCGTCACGCATGGACTCCACTGATTTAGCCATCTGCTCCAGACTGTCATATAAAGCATCTCCTGCGTCTTTCCATGTATCCTTTGCTTCTTTCAGGTCCTTAATATGGTTCAGGTCATCAATAGTGCCAGGTGCCATTGCCATGATCACACCAGTAGTTTCAAAGCTGCCCGTACCAATACGGACGGTATAATCTCCTTCTTCCCCCGGAAGGGCGGAAAATACAGCTGCTGTGGTGGATCCAAGGCTCTGGATCTGGGCGCCATCTGCGTCTACACTGTAGCATTTAGACATATCTACAGGAACTGTCACCATTAACATCATGTTGTTGCGGTAATACAGATTAGCATTATCATTGGGCGTAGCCTTCACATTGATCTCGATCAGGCCGTTTGCACCTGCCAGTTTGTCACCATCTGTTGGAACACCGTTTAACTTATAGGACACATCAAAATCCCATGGAAGTACCACCTGTTCATTGTCCATGGTACACTTATAATAAAAACGGCCCTTCTGACCTTCCGGCAGGTTCCAGGTTACACTTCCATCTCCTAAAACCGGAGCATCACTGGTACTCATATTTTCTACATTGATGTAATTTCCATAATCAGTGATCTCACCAAGGCCATTTAAATTTACCCCTTTTACTACGTTTACCTTTGTTGTTTTTCCGTAGTAATCCAGGTTCACATACATGGTCTCATCTATATCTGCACCTGCCGGTGCGCCATATACAGGAACGCTGCCTGCTGATGTGCAAAGCAATGCTGCCGTTAAAACAGAAGCTGTCACTCTTTTTCTAAATCTCATTTCCATCTACCTCCGCTGTCTGACTGCCTCTTCTTGCCAGGGCTGCTGACGCTTTTTTCTTAACTGCCCCAATTCCGGATTTTACTAAGGCTTTCCTCTTTTCATGCCTTCGTTTTAAATACTTCTTAAAGCGGTCCATTTCATTACTTGTGATTATACCGTCACAGAGGACTAGCAGTGCCGGCAAAATGGTAAGTACCAGACACACGCTAAACAATGCACCTCTTCCGATCAGATGTCCCAGTCCGCCTATAGCCGCCGTACTGGAGATCATATATACAATGTAACCTGCCAGTATCAGGATAGTTCCCGAAGTAAATACTGAGGAACAGGACATGGCCAGTGCCTCCACCACAGCTTCCTTCTTCTTCATGGTCTTTCTGCAGGCCATATAGTTATTAGTAAGCAGGATCGAATAGTCTACTGTAGCCCCCAGCTGGATACTGCTTACGATAATATAGCCCATATAAACCAGCGTCTCGCCAACCAGATAAGGCACCGCCATATTGATATAAATAGCTGCCTCAATAGGGATCATAACAATGATGGGTACCAGTACAGACTGGAAACTGAACATGACTACCACAAATACACTGATCAGGGACAGCACATTAACTCTTGCATTATCCGCTGTGATCGTAGTCTTAATATCTTGCGTAGAAGGAGTTTCACCTGCCACATAAGAGTCTTCCGGGTAATATTTCTTCACAATATCACGGATATCATTGGTATACTCAAAAGCCTTGTCACTTTCTGACTTGGTCCTTATGTAGATCAGCATACGGCTTGTGGTATCTGTATGCAGCTGGCTGGTAATGGAATAAGGGAGAAAATCTTCCGGTACACCTTCCGGCAGTGTATTTGCCATGGATGTTACGCTTTTTACATATTCCAGATCTTCGATCTCATCAGACATTGCCTTTTCTGTAATAGCTGATGTATTTGGATAAATGGCAACCAGCATATTGCTGCGGCCAAATTTCTCATTAATGGCCTGCTCATCTGCATAGACCTGGGTTCCTTCGCTGACACCTACTGCACTGTTTCCGAATAAGAAACTGTTCATTCCCTGGGCAGTATAAGCAAAAGGAACTACCAGGATCATGATCACCAGTGCAATATTACGGATCTTGTAAATGCCTCTTCCCATTTTATGGAAATCCGGCAGGAACGGACGATGTGCCGTCTTTTCATTCCATTTCGCAAAGCGGAAGATCATGGCCGGCATGAAAAGTACAACTGTTAAAAGACTGAATACAATTCCTTTTGCCAGTACCAGACCCATATCAAAACCAATACTGAATTTCATGAACATCAGGGCCACGAAACCTGCTATAGTAGTAAGGCTGCTGGCGAAAATAGAATTAATGGCCGCATCTACCGCATCTACCATGGCTTCTTCATCAGAAAGCCCTTTTTTCTTTTCTCTGGTAAATGCATCTAACAGGAAAATGGAGTAGTCCATGGAAGTTGCCAACTGGAGCACCATTGCCACGTTGTTGGTCAGGAAGGAAACTCTTCCTATAAAAATGTTGGTACCACGGTTTAACAGAATGGCCACACCCATGACAAGAAGAAACAGGAATGGCTCGGACCAGGCAGTAGTCGTAATACATAAGATCGTAAAAATCATAATAATTGCTACTGTTAAGATCAGCTGCATCTCACTTGCCAGGTTCTCCTGCAGAGATTTGTTCTGTACTGCCATTCCTGTAAAGCAGCCTTTATCTCCTGTGATGGCTTTTAACTCATCAATGGCTTGGGAAGTGCTTTTTGCTGTATTCCCCTCTTTAAAAGTTACATCCATGACTGCGTAGCCATCTTTGTAATAATCTTCAATGTCTTCCTGATGGATAAAATCTTCACCTGAGTAGATATTTACGGTGCTGTCACACCAGAGGATCTGATCCACACCGTCTACATCTTCCATTTTATCTTTGTATTGCTTGGCTTCGTATAGCGTCACATCCTTTAGCATAATACGGGCTGTTCCGGGATAGCCAAACTCATCTTCCATCTTATTTAAACCGATACCTGACTGTGCGGTATCCGGAAGATATTCCGTCAGATCGTAATTAACTTCCACAAATAGCATGGCAACTGCACAGAATATGCAGGCTGCAATAAAAACTGATACGATCCAGTTCTGTTTTTCAATAATAAACCGGGCCAGCTTAATGGACGGCTTTTCACCGGAAGCTTTTTCCTTTTTCTCACGCTTCTTTAAGGGTCCTAACTTGAATTTCTTTTCCATGATCCTAACTCCTCACATAGATATGTGTTATTTAACGCATAAAAAGAACCATAAACCAGTGGTGTCCGTTCTTTTCCTCATGGGCCATACCCATATATCGATAATATTGTAATGTGTATTTTCTGTCCGACTTTGATGTATATTTACGTCCCGTTACATTCATTATCTTGTCATATGCCTCATCCGTATCCTCGCAGTCCCGCACATATACCTCCAGGCAAGAAGCATTTTTGCGGTAAGGAATGGATGCCAGTGTGTCTTCTATGGTTCCTTCTCCTGTGACCCGTCCGTCTGCATACCCTTTTTCCATAGCTGCCTCCAGACGGCTTTGTGCAATTTTATTTAACTTCATATCCATGATAAAACCTGCGTACCGGTCATAGCTGGTGTGGTTATCACCATCGTACTCCCGTTCTCTGTCTGGATATGCGTCAAAATACTGTTCTTTCTTTTCATCCCCTAACTGACCAAACAGATCCTGAGCCACATCATCATAGCAGCCTGCATTGTAAGCGCCGCCGCCTGTATTTTCCAGCCACTTTGCTGTTTTCAAAGCGCCTGAACTTTCAAATTCATACACAGCATTATCTAAAACCAGCTGTCCTTCGTTCATTCCCCCGTCTTCGTGGAAGTAATACCATTCATCTCCCACCTTTTCCCATCCGGTGGCCATGGTCCCGTCTTCCTTCATATAGTAGAAGCGGCCGCCGGTGTAGAGCCAGCCAATGTATGCCGTACCATCTGTTTTCTTCCAGTACCAGTTCCCGTCAAGATTTACCCAGCTGCCATTTGGCTCTACTGCATACACTGCTTTTGCCGGTCCCGCTGCCAGAAAAGCGGCCATCATAATTATAGAAATAGGATATAACCTGCTTCTGCCTTTCATCCTCTCATCTCCTGCTGTCTTTAAAACCTCTGTTTTCCATTATTGAACTCTATATTTGTTAATTGACATTTGTTCATTTATTAACTATAATGGATTATACTAACTAATGGTGAAAACAACAATGATTAATTTTAATTCTTTTGTTTATTAATCGACAACATTGTAGTATATGTTCATAAACAAAATATTAAAATACTGTAAACAAATCCGAGAGAACATCACATACAAAAAGGGGGAATTTCTTATCATGAGTACAGAAGCAGTAGATCGACGGGTACGGCGTACCAGAAAGCAGCTGCGGGAATGTCTTGTTACTTTATTAAAACAGAAAAAAGTGCAGGATATTACTGTCCGGGAGCTGACCGAGCTGGCCGATCTGAACAGAGGAACTTTTTATCTTCATTATAAAGATGTATTTGATCTTCTGGAAAAAACAGAAAGCGAGCTTTTAGACGATTTTAATCAACTGGTCATGAAACATGATGCAGAAGATCTGAAGAAGCATCCTTACGGTATTTTCGTAGAAATTTACACACTGGCCTATGACAATGCAGACCTGGTAGAAATATTATTAGGTGAAAACGGTGATTTAAACTTTCTGAACCGCTTAAAACAGCTGATTCGTGATAAATGTCTTCACGACTGGATGGAAGTATTCCGCGCCGGAAATCCAGCTATTTTTGATGCCTACTTCTCTTTCATCGTATCCGGCTGTGTAGGACTGGTGCAGTACTGGTTAAAGACAGGCATGAAAGAGACACCGCAGCAACTGGCACGACTGACCGAGCAGGTGATCCGTAAAGGCATCGGTGTGCTGGATACAGATCCTTTTGCGGATATAGAAAATGTACGTTCCTGATCCAGTCTATATTATTATCAATATATTGATAATATACGATTGCTTATATTTTGTTGTATACTGATGATATTCTGAGAGTATATTACACCAAATGAGGAGAAAACAGATGAACTACGACGATTTATTCAGAGAAACTGCCTGTGTACGTATAAAAAAAGGAACCGGACGCACATTAAAGGCCGGCGGCGCCTGGATCTATGACAATGAGATCGACACTATTTCCGGTGATTTTGAAAATGGCGACCTGGTCACTGTGGAAGATTTTGACGGCTATCCTTTGGGACATGGCTTTATCAATACAAGCTCCAAGCTGACCGTACGCATGTTATCCCGCAAAAAAGATACTGTGGTCAATGAAGATTTCATCGAACAGAGAGTCCGCACTGCCTGGGAATACAGAAAAGCTACTACTGATATCTCCAGCTGCCGCGTGATCTTCGGCGAAGCAGATTTTCTGCCTGGTATTGTCATCGATAAATTTGAAGATGTTTTAGTAGTAGAGTCCCTGGCACTGGGCATTGACCGCTTAAAGCCGGTGATCTTAGATAAATTAAAGAAAGTCCTGGCAGAAGACGGTATTTTAATCCGTGGCATTTATGAGCGAAGCGATGCAAAAGTACGCCGTCAGGAAGGCATGGAGCTGTACAAGGGATTTATCGGAGAGGCGTTTGATACCAACGTGGAGATCGAAGAAAACGGTGTCCGCTACATGGTCGATGTCAAAGACGGACAGAAAACAGGATTCTTCCTCGATCAGAAATACAACCGAAAAGCGATCCAGCATCTCTGCAAAGATGCAAAAGTGCTCGACTGCTTTACACACACCGGATCCTTTGCCTTAAATGCCGGATACGGCGGGGCAAAAGAAGTGACAGGAGTTGATGCTTCCGAACTTGCCGTAGAGCAGGCAATACTGAACTCCAAGTTAAACGGCATGGAGGACCGCGTGAAATTTATCTGCCGGGATGTCTTTGAGCTTCTCCCGGAACTGGAAGAAAAAGGGGAGAAATTCGATGTGGTCATCCTCGATCCGCCGGCTTTCACCAAGTCCAGAAATTCCGTAAAAAATGCCGTGAAAGGCTACCGTGAGATCAACCTGCGTGCGATGAAACTGGTGCGTGACGGAGGTTTCCTGGCAACGTGTTCCTGCTCACACTTTATGACCTATGAACTGTTCACACAGACCATCCATCAGGCGGCAAGAAATGTCCACAAACGCCTGCGTCAGGTCGAGTACCGCACCCAGGCACCGGATCACCCGATTTTGTGGGCGGCAGAAGAGTCCTATTATCTGAAGTTTTATGTGTTCCAGGTGGTGGATGAGAAGTGATTTTGTAAAATAGTCACGCCATAATGATTCGAAAATAATCCAAATGGGAAAATCCTGGCAGCATGTTAAGTGAAATTCGCCGAAGACGGATATTCTCAATTTAAAGTAATGAAAACGGACTCCTGTATCAAGAAAGAATACAGGAGTCTGTTTTTTGGCAGAGTGGAAAAAAGGATTGACGTTGCAGCCTCGTCTGTTCTATACTAGAGGACAGAGAAATCAGATGATTAAATGCGGTTTTCAGGCTGCATTTCAGGAGGAATAAAGATGGAAAAGATCATTTTGACCGGCGACAGACCGACCGGCAGACTTCACGTAGGACATTATGTTGGATCTCTGAAACGCAGAGTTGAGCTGCAGAATTCTGGAGAGTACGACAAGATTTTTATCATGATCGCAGATGCACAGGCACTGACGGACAATGCAGACAATCCGGAGAAGATCCGTCAGAATATTATTGAGGTAGCACTGGATTATCTTTCCTGCGGACTGGATCCGGAAAAATGTACG
>ERZ650918.3169-NODE-3169-length-10176-cov-23.725422_pt1 | contig 10176 bp, 9 predicted proteins | sample MGYA00514758_ERZ650918 | MGnify/ENA metagenome assembly ERZ650918 | reverse complement strand
TCATCGAACGGCTGATAGATTTGATTATGGAAGCCCAGCAGCAGGAGAACACCCGGCTGCCTGTCCTGAAAGAGCAGCTCCGGGATACGGAGAAGCGGTTGGCAAACCTTCTGGAAGCCATTGAACAGGGCATCCTGACCCCGACCACCAAGCAGCGGTTGGACGAGCTGGAAGCCCAGAAGGAAGCTCTGAACACCAGTATTCTGGAAGAAGAACTGAAAAAGCCCGTCCTGACCCGTGAATGGATTCGGTTCTGGCTTGAGAAATTCCGCAAGGGTGACGTGGGCAGCACGGAACACCAGCGGCAGATCATTGATACCTTTGTCAACTCGGTCTACGTCTTTGATGACCGGGTCGTACTCAATTTCAACTTCACGGACGATGCCAAAATGGTCACTCGTGAAGAGGTTTTAGGTTCGAGTGCTGTGGAGAATGCTCCACCACATCCCCAGACCATTCGGTCTGAGGATTTTTTTGTAGTGTGCGGTACAGAACGAGAACCGGAACAAGTAAAGGCAGGGTATCACTATGGTAGTGGTATCCTGCCTTTTGCTATTTTTAACAGTGTATGGTATACTCGGCTTAGTCCAGTAAATTGGAAGTTATGGAGGTAACAATACTTATGAAAAAATTTCTTTCTTTGTTTTTGTGTCTTACCTGTATACTGACTTTAGCTGCGTGTGGAAAAAAAGCAGCGCCCATTACGCTACCTCAAGCCGATAAGATTACATCTATTGATATAACGATTGCAGAAAACACAGTAAGTCATTTAGACAAAACTTGGATAAGTGAAATAATCGCCGATATTTCTAGTTCTGAACCGACTAAGAAGGAAAGCGTTCAAGATGTCCCGCAAGCGGAAAGTTATATCAGGATTGACTTCCGGCATGAGACAGGAACAATTACTATCTTTGCGTATGAGGACAGGGGAAAGTACTATCTTGAACAACCTTATCAAGGAATTTATAAAACTGATCGCAAACTGTTCGAAAGGCTAAATGAAACGGATTGATTTCAGGTTACCGTGCTCGTTCCCTGCAGGGTTTGAGGCTCCGCACGCCCCAACAAGAGCATCCGCCTTGCGCATGTAGTCATTTTGTGATACAATGACCTTGACAGGAGGTGTCCCGTATGATGCAGACATTCGTTCGCCCTTCCCGGGATCTACGCAACCATTACGCTGAGCTTTCGGAGATGCTCAAAGACCACAACCATGTGATCATCACGAATCATGGCCGTGGAGAATCCGTACTCATCAACATTGAGGACTACGCCAAGTACGAGGAGTTTTTGCACCAGCGATATGTTGCCGAGGCACTTGCCAAGGCAACACAGCAGGCGGCTGACCCCGATACGCAGTGGGAAGACCACGAAAGCGTATGGGAGACGCTGAGCAAGCAGTATGACGTATAAGATCAAATATCTGCCCCTTGCTGTGCAGGACTTGAACGATATCGCCCGGTATCTGTCTGGCTTTTACCCTAAAACAGCCAGCCGTGTACTGAAAGAACTTCGGGAGAAGATCACAAAATTAGGCGATACCCCGAAAATGTGCGAGGTCTACCGCCTTGACCCGGCTTATCGTAGGTTGGTCGTTGACCAGTATCTGGTGTTCTATCGCGTCAACGATGGAAACAAGATTGTGGAGATTCACCGTGTGCTGCGAGGTGCTTGGAATCTGCCGCAGTATCTGGAATAAATTCAACTTCGACTGCTGTGAACGGTACAGAAAACCCCCGGCAGGCTATCACCATCACGGTGACAGTCTGCCGGGGGTATTATAATGTTATGCTGTCAAAAGCTTTCTTGCCTTACACCTCGTGCTCGGCCCAGTTCTGACTGCGGCCCACGGCCTTGTGCCAGCCCCTGACCAGCTTTTCCCGCTGGGCGGCGTCCATTTTTGGCTCAAACAGCTGGTTGCAGCTCCATAGATGGCTGATCTCCTCCCGGCTCTTCCACACGCCGGTGGCAAGGCCGGCCAGATACGCCGCGCCAAGGGCGGTGGTCTCCCGGATGGCCGGGCGCAGCACCTCCTTGTTCAGGATGTCGGACTGGAACTGCATCAGGAAGTGGTCGCGGCTGGCGCCGCCGTCCACCTTCAGGGTGCTGATGGTGATGTCGGTGTCCTTCTCCATGGCCCACATCAGGTCGGCGCTCTGGTAGGCGATGGATTCCTCTGCTGCGCGGATGATGTGGTTCTGGGTGGTGCCGCGGGTGATGCCCAGAATGGCACCCCGGGCGTACATATCCCAATAAGGTGCGCCCAGACCGGTAAAGGCGGGCACGATGTACACACCGCCGTTGTCCGGCACCTTCTGGGCGTAGTACTCGGAATCGCAGCTGTCCTGAATCAGGTGCATCCCGTCCCGGATCCACTGGATGACCGCGCCGCCCACAAAGACGGAGCCTTCCAGCGCATATTCTACCTCGCCGTCAAGGCTGATGGCAATGGTGGTGACCAGACCGTTCTTGCTCTGGTAGATCTTGTTGCCGGTGTTCATCAACAGGAAACAGCCGGTGCCGTAGGTGTTTTTCACGTCGCCGGGCTTAAAGCAGCCCTGCCCGAACAGCGCGGCCTGCTGGTCGCCTGCAATACCGGCCACCGGTACGTCCACGCCCTGAATGTTGGTGTAGCCGTACACCTCGCTGGAGTCCTTCACGATGGGCAGGATGCAGCGGGGGATGTCCAGCGCCTTGAGCAGGGTGTCGTCCCAGTCCAGCGTGCGGATGTTGTACAGCATGGTGCGGCTGGCGTTGGTGCGGTCGGTAACGTGCACCTTGCCGCCGGTCAGCTTCCAGACCAGCCAAGTGTCCACCGTGCCGAACAAAAGCTCCCCGGCCTCGGCCTTTTCCCGCGCACCGGGGACGTTTTCCAAGATCCACTTGATCTTGGTGGCAGAGAAATAGGCGTCCGGCACAAGGCCGGTGTTTTCCCGGATATAGTCTGCCATGCCGGGGGTCTTGAGCAGCTCGTCCACAAGGGGCGCGGTGCGGCGGCACTGCCAGACGATGGCGTTATACACTGGGCGTCCGGTGTTCTTGTCCCACAGGATGGTGGTCTCGCGCTGGTTGGTGATGCCAATGCCCGCAATGTCTCTGGGGTCCACGCCGCTCTGGGCGATCACCTCGTTCATCACGCCGTACTGGCTGGACCAGATCTCCATAGGGTTGTGCTCCACCCAGCCCTGATGGGGGTAGATCTGCTCAAATTCCCGCTGCTGCACGCAGACAATGTTCTGCTCGTTGTCAAACAGGATCGCCCGGCTGCTGGTAGTGCCCTGATCCAGTGAGAGGATATATTTGGTCTGGCTCATGATCTTCTCTCCTTGCTCTGAAGCTTGAGCGCAAAACAAAAAAGAGCGCACCAAACAAAGCTATCTGCTCTGTCTGTCGCTCTCCTGCTCTGCGCAAACATATTCTGAGCTTATTGTACACGCTCCGCAGGCAAAATACAAGCTTCTGCGCGATTTTTGGAGGTTCTGCACAAGGGGGCCGCCCCGCCGTTGAACACTCTGCCGAAAGGGTGCGCGGTGCAGCCGCCGGGGATGTAAAAAGCTTGCAAATTTGCGAAAAAGACGTGACGAAACGGCACGGATGTGGTATCGTTAAGGGGTAGATTTTTTGTTCGGAAAGGATTTCTTTGCCATGACCCGGATCGCTTTCTGTGATGACGATGCCGCGCTGCTGCATCAGATGCAGGATTTTCTGGAGCAGTACCGCACCCTGCGGGGGGTGCAGCTGGAGCTGGCCCCCTATACAAAGCCCATGGAGCTTCTGGCGGATATCGAGGCCGGGGTGCGCTTTGATGTGCTGTTTTTGGATGTGCTCATGCCCGGCATCAACGGCATCAACGCCGCCCGGGAGATCCGCCGGTACGACACGGCGGTGCAGATCATCTTTGTGACCTCTTCTTCGGAATTTGCCGTACAGTCCTATGTGGTAGGCGCATACTACTACCAGCTCAAGCCCATCTGGAAGGACAGCTTTTTCCGCCTTACCGATGCTGTGCTGGCCGAGTGCCGCAAGCGCACCCAGCACAGCCTGATTCTGCGCTGCAAAAGCGGCGTGACTCGCATTACGCTGGACAGTCTGGAATACTGCGAGGTGCAGGGGCGCACGCTGGTGTTCCATCTGCTGGACGGCACTGTCATCGAGAGCAGCGGCAGCATGGACGAGCTGGCCCGGCAGCTGGCAGATTACCCGGGTTTTCTGCGCCCGCACCGCTCCTATCTGGTAAACATGGAATACATCCAGAACATTACCGCCAAGAGCATCACCATGGAAAGCCTTGCCGAGGTGCCGCTGCCCCACGGGCGCTTTACCGCCGTGCGGGATCAGTATCTGGAGTACTCCTTTGCGGGAAAGAAGGTCGTCCTGTGACCGCCCCGAGCATTCTGCCGGAAGTGCTGGACGGCGCAGCGGTGGGCATTTTCGGCATCCTGCTCAGTGCGGCGTTCTGCCCCATTCGCTGGACGGACAAAAAGCGCTGGGCGCTGGCGGGCTGTACCGCCGGGCTGCTGGCGCTGCAGGGGGTGCTCTACTTTGGTTCCAGCCCCACGGCTGCCCAGTACCTTTACCCCCTCATCACCCACCTGCCGCTGTATGTCGTGCTGGTGCTGTTCAGCGGGCAGAAGGTCTGGCCGCTGGTGGCAGTGCTCACGGCCTACCTGTGCTGTCAGGTGCGGCGCTGGGCGGCGCTGGCGGTGGCGCTTTTCCTCCCGCAGCATCCGCTGGTGCAGCCGGTGGCAGAGCTGCTGTTCACCCTGCCGCTGCTGCTGCTGTTCATCCGGTTCCTTGCGCCCTCCATGCGGCAGCTTTCCCACTACCCGGCCTCGGTGCAGTGCCAGTTCGGCATCGTGCCGCTGGTGAGCTATCTTTTTGACTACATCACCCACGTCTACACCAACCTTTTATCCGAGGCGAACCCGGCGGCGGTGGAGTTCATGTTCTTTGTGTGCTGCGCGGCCTTTCTGTGCTCCATTTTGCGCGCCTCCCGGGTGGAGCGGCAGCGCATCCAGATGGAACAGCTGCAGACCAGCCTGAACCTGCAAGTCACGCAGGCCATGCGCGAGATCGAGGCGCTGCGCCTTTCCCAGCAGCGCGCCAGCACCTACCGCCACGACCTGCGCCACCACATGCAGTTTTTGGCGGGCTGCATCGAGAATGGCCGCACCGAGCAGGCGCTGGGCTATATCCGCAGCGTGTGCAGCGAGATCGAGGCCGGCAAGGTGACCGCCTACTGCGAGAACGAGGCGGCGAATCTGATCTTTTCCGCCTTTGCCGACCGCGCCGCCAAGGCCGGGGTGCAGTTCACGGTGCAGGCGGGCATCTCGCAGGCGCTGCCAGTCTCGGAGAGCGACCTGTGCGTGCTGCTTTCCAACGCGCTGGAAAATGCCCTGCACGCCGCCGTGCGCTGCCGCGAGGCAGGGCAGGGGGCTTTTATTGAGACCACCGGGCACGAAAAAGGGAAAAAGCTGTTTTTGCAGATCACCAACAGCTGTCTGCCGGACGTGCAGTTCCGGGAGGGCGTCCCGGTCACCGACCGCACCGGCCACGGGCTTGGGGTGCGCAGCATCTGCGCCATCTCGGAGCGGTACGGCGGCCTTACCAGCTTTGCCGCTAAGGATGGGCAGTTTACCCTGCGGGTAATGTTATAATAAAAAGGGACTCGAAAACGCCTGCGGCGTTTCCAAGTCCCTTTTTATAGAAAGACGTTATAATTGCTGCTTTGCCAGCACGTCAGAGGTAGGGGTCTGGAACACCGGGATGTCGGCATAGGGGTCGGCAGCGGTGTCGGCGGGCAGGCTCTTCATATACTCATCCATGGCGACAGCCACCTTCTTGGCAACGGCCACAGCCTCCACCACGGTGCGTGCGCCCATGACGGCGTCGCCGCCGGCAAATACGCCTTCGCGGGTAGTGCGGCCATCCTCGCTGACGCTCAGCAGACCCTTCTGGTTGGTCTCGATGCCGGTCGTGGTCTTGACGAGGTTGCTCTCAGAGCCCTGACTGACCGACACGATGACGCCGGTGTGGGGGTACAGAGTTTCGCTGCCCTCCACCTGCGTGAACTTGCCGTCCTCGCCCTTGACGGTGTCGCGACAGATCAGGCCGTTTTCCCGGATCTCCACCGGTGCCTTGCAGAAGCGGAAGCCCACGCCCTCCAGCTTGGCGTAGCTGACCTCGTACTCGGAAGCGCTGATGCAGCTTTCGTCCCGGCGGGCGTAGCAGGTAACATGGCGGGCACCGTTGCGGATAGCGGTGCGGGCGCAGTCCATAGCGGAGTTGCCCACGCCGATGACAGCCACGTCATCGCCCAGACGGAAAGCCTTGGAGTTTGCCAGATAGTCGATGCCAAAGGCCACGTTGCCAAGGCTCTCGCCCTTGATGTGCATAGCGTTGGCCTTCCACAGACCGGCACCGATGAACACGCTCTTGTAGCCGTCGCGGAACAGGTCATCGATGGTGATGGTCTTGCCGATGGTGGTGTTGGGGCGCACCTTGATGCCCTTCAGCTCCAGATGGCGGTACTGGAAATCGTCCAGCACGCTGTCCGGCAGGCGGTAGTTGGGGATGCCGTAGCGCATCACGCCGCCGATCTTATCCCGGGCGTCAAAGATGGTCACATCGTAGCCCCAGCGTGCCAGCAGCACGGCGATGGTCAGGCCCGCCGGGCCGGAGCCCACCACAGCGGCCTTCATGCCGTTTTTCGGGGCGGGGCCTGCGGTCATCTTGTTGGCGTAGGTGGTAGAGATATAGTCCTCGATGATGGAAAAGTGCACCGGGTCGTGGCTGGGCATCCGGTTGCGGATGCAGTGGCCCTCGCACTGTTTTTCGTGGTTGCACACCAGACTGCACACGGTGGTCAGGGGATTGTTTTCAAACAGCATCCGGCCTGCATCGTCCATCTGGTTTGCCTTGAGCAGACGGATGACCTCCGGGATATTGGTGTGGATGGGGCAGCCCTCCTGACACATCGGCTTTTTGCAGCCGAGGCAGCGGTTGGCTTCGTCCAGAACATGAAGTGCCATGGGTTCCTCCTTGTGTTTCCCCTGCGGGGACAGTCGTTTTTTACAAGCTCGTTGTATCCAACATTGCATTGCTTTAATCATACACCCGAACCGCGCCGGATACAAGAGGGCACAACATAAAATTTTTCACGTTATTTTTTGTCAATTCGTCAAAAAGATAATTTTTTGACGATATATCCCGCCCATCGGCTCCGGTTTTGCCCGGCACAGCGCACCAAGGTCGCTGGCCCTGCTTTGGGCGGCAGCCATTTGGGCGCAGGTCCCGTTTTCCCGTGCCAGCCGCGCCAGCGAGTGGGACAGCGGCAGCGCCGTCTCCCCGGGCAGGGGCAGCGTTTCCTTGCGCGCGCCCAGCAGGTGCAGGTAGGGCGGCAGCGCCGGGGTCTGGGCGGTGTAGCCCAGCGCCGCATCCATCGCCAGCCGCCGCATCCGCGCCCGGGGGTAGCGCACGGTGGTCAGGGCGTCCAGCAGGGCGGGCAGGCTTGCGGTCTCCCGCACAGCATTTTCCAGCCGGTGCTCCAACCCCTCGGATACCCCGCGCACTGCGGCAAAGGGGGCTTGCTCTGTGCAGGCTGCTCGCAGCAGCGCCAGCTCGCAGTGCCCCATGACCGCAAAATCTGTATACTTTCCGTCATATTCTGCCTGTTTATACAGTTTCAGCGCCTTTTGCGGCACATAAGGTGCCATCGCCGCCGCGCCGCCCTCCGCCCAGAGTGCCCGCAGGGCGCTGGCGCTGGCAAAGGCTGTATGGCTGCTTTCGGTCAGCGCCTGCCCGTGGTCTGCGCCCTGCCGGGGCAGGGCGATGGGCTGCATTTCTACATTTTGTTCTATAATAGCCTTGCAATACTCTACGGCAAGATTGTTGTTGGGCTTGTCCAGCAGTGCGGCGATGTCTGCCCCCGGGCACAGCGCCTGCACCGCCGCCTGCCGGGCGGCGGCAAAGCTGCGTGCCCCGGCGGCAAGCTGCTGTTTCAGCGTGGTGCGGTATGCTTCGCTGCACAGCACCCGGGCAGCTTTTTGCAGCAGGGCGGTGTCCGGGGTCTCTGCCCCAAAGACCAGCGCGTCGCACCCGGCAGCGGCCAGAATGCGCACCCCCGCCCGGGCAAAAGCTTCGGCACCGGCGCAGGCACAGGGCGCAGGCAGGGCAAACACAAGGTCTGCTCCGCAGGCCAGCGCCGCCTGCACCCGCACCGCCTCCGGCAACAGCGGCAGCGCACCCCGCTGGGTAAGCCCGCAGCTCATGACCACGGCCACCCGCTGCGCCCCCAGCGCCCGCGCCTGTGCCAGCTGCCATGCGTGGCCGTTGTGGAAGGGGTCGTACTCCGCAATGATGCCTGCAAACTTCATGGAACTGCTCCTTTTCGCCAAAAGATTGTTAAAATTATATCGGATATACAGAAAAATCCTGCCGTTTCCGGGATTTGTGGGCAGGATATACAAAAACCTTGTACACAAGTTTTACCGCTTTGCCCGGGTTGCGCCTTGAAAAGCCGTCACGCCTATTATATAATAAACATAGGAATCTGTAAAATTCTGTCCGCAGTTTTTTTCAGGATGCGGACGGTACAAAAATTTTCAGGAGGCAACACAGATGAAGATTCTGGTTATTAACTGCGGTTCTTCTTCCCTGAAGTATCAGCTGATCGATATGGACGGCGAAAAGGTGCTGTGCAAAGGCCTGTGCGAGCGCATTGGCATGGAGAGCAGCATGATCACTCACGAGGCCAACGGCACCAAGGCTACCACCCCGGCGATCTTCCCCACCCACACCGAGGCTTTTGCCGAGGTCGTGAAGAAGATGACCACCGGTGCAGGCAAGTGCATCAATGACGTGAGCGAGATCGACGCCATCGGCCACCGCGTCGTGCACGGCGGCGAGAAGTTCAAGAGCAGCTGCCTGATCACCGATGAGGTCATCAACACCCTGCGTGAGCTGAGCCCGCTGGCTCCTCTGCACAACCCCGCCGGTATTCTGGGTATCGAGGCCGCCCGCAAGGTGTTCGGCAACATTCCCATGGTGGCTGTGTTCGACACCGCCTTCCACAGCACCATGCCGCCGAAGGCTTATATGTACGCCATCCCCTACGAGTACTACGAGAAGTACGGCGTGCGCCGCTACGGCTTCCACGGTACCAGCCACAAGTACGTTGCCCACAAGGCAGCCGAGTATCTGGAAGAGCCCATTGAGCGCCTGAAGCTGATCACCTGCCATCTGGGCAACGGTTCTTCCATTGCCGCAGTCGATCAGGGCAAGGTCGTGGATACCTCCATGGGCATGACCCCGCTGGCCGGCCTGATGATGGGCACCCGCTGCGGCGATCTGGACCCCTCTGTGGTCAACTACCTGAAGTACACCCTGAACATCACCGGCCACGAGCTGGACGAGATCCTGAATAAGAAATCCGGTCTGCTGGGCATCTCCGGTGTTTCCAGCGATAAGCGCGATGTGGAAGAGGCTGCCGCGGCCGGCAACAAGCGCGCACAGCTGGCTTCCGATATGCTGAACTACCAGATCAAAAAGACCATCGGCAGCTACATTGCAGCTATGGGCGGCGTGGACGCCATCGTCTTTACCGGCGGCATCGGCGAGCACGATGCCATTGCCCGTGCAAAGATCTGCCACCACATGGATTGGCTGGGCATCCGCATCGACACCGAGAAGAACAAGCACCCCGTTGGCGATGTGTGCGAGATCACCGCTTGGGGCGCAAAGGTGCGCACGCTGGTCATTGCTACCGACGAGGAGCTGATGATCGCCCGCGACACCAAGGAAGTCATCGAGAAGTAAGCTTTTCCCAAAGGGCTTTGCAGGGGCTGCTGCACAGAATGTGCGGCAGCCCCTTTTTGCTTGTGTGAAAAAGTGGTTCAGAAACACCCGCAGGTGTTTCTGAACCGCAAATCATAAATTATCTGCCGCTGCACATAACCTGTGCGGCGCGCCGCTTTTCCATCTTCCAGCGGTGATTTTACCCAAATATATGCTGTCGGTTTGTGCCATGTGTACAAATAAAAGGGCGAACGGTTGTTTTTTGGTTGACAAATCTCAAAAATAACGGTACAATAGGAAAGTCCTCAATCCGAGGGCGTTTATCTATTCAAGCCCCTGGTAAGCTTACTGATCAGCGCGATGGTCCCAAAACCAAAGGTA
>ERZ650918.3168-NODE-3168-length-10181-cov-29.519455_pt1 | contig 10181 bp, 6 predicted proteins | sample MGYA00514758_ERZ650918 | MGnify/ENA metagenome assembly ERZ650918 | reverse complement strand
TCCGCTGGGGTGGGACCCTGCTGCCGCAGGCAGTAGGGCGGGCGATGGAATGGCCTGCAACAGCAACGACCGCCGCCAGTGGCGGAAACAGGAAGTTGCTGTTGGGGCAGCGGCCAGCAGGATGCGAGTGTTGCTCAATGCACGAAGCATCCGCTGGGTGCCGCAACCCGAACTCGTGTCCGAGAAGAAAGCTCCCGGCACACAGGCTACCCCGCATCAATGCATGACCAGCACCCTGCTGTTCAGAGATAAACTGTCATTTGGAGGAACACAGCGTATGCAGACTTATACCACCCAGATGGATGCCGCCCGCAAGGGCATCATTACCCCGGAGATGGAGATCGTAGCCAAAAAGGAATACCGCACCACCGAGGAGATCCGCCAGTGGGTCGCCGAGGGCAAGGTAGCCATCCCCGCCAACAAGCACCACAAGTGCCTGAACCCCGAGGGCGTGGGCTCCATGCTGCGCACCAAGATCAATGTGAACCTTGGCGTCTCCCGCGACTGCAAGGACTACAACATTGAGATGCAGAAGGTGATGAGCGCCGTGAACATGGGCGCAGAAGCCATTATGGATCTGTCCAGCCACGGCAACACTCAGCCCTTCCGTCAGAAGCTGACCCACGAGTGCCCGGTGATGATCGGCACTGTGCCGGTGTACGATTCGGTCATCCACTACCAGCGGGATCTGGCAGAACTGACTGCACAGGACTTCATCGATGTGGTACGCCTGCACGCAGAGGACGGTGTGGACTTTGTTACCCTGCACTGCGGTATCACCCGCAAGACCATCGAGCAGATCCGCAAGCACAAGCGCAAGATGAACATCGTGAGCCGCGGCGGTTCTCTGGTGTTTGCGTGGATGAGCATGACCGGCAACGAGAACCCCTTCTACGAGCACTTTGACGAGATCTGCGAGATCTGCGCCGAGCACGATGTGACCATCTCTCTGGGCGACGCCTGCCGTCCCGGCTGTCTGGCCGACGCCACCGATGTGTGCCAGATCGAGGAACTGGTGCGTCTGGGCGAGCTGACCAAGCGTGCATGGGCGCACAACGTGCAGGTGATGGTAGAAGGCCCCGGCCATGTGCCCCTGAATCAGGTCGCCGCCAACATGGAGGTGCAGAAAAGCATCTGCATGGGCGCACCCTTCTATGTGCTGGGACCTCTGGTCACCGATATCGCCCCCGGCTACGACCACATCACCGCTGCTATCGGCGGCGCAGTGGCAGCCGCCAGCGGCGCGGCCTTCCTGTGCTATGTGACCCCCGCCGAGCATCTGGCACTGCCCAACGTAGATGACGTAAAGCAGGGCATCGTGGCCTCCAAGATCGCCGCTCACGCCGCCGACATTGCCAAGGGCATCCCCCACGCCCGGGACATTGACGACAAGATGGGCGATGCCCGCCGCGTACTGGACTGGGATGCACAGTTCGCCTGCGCGCTGGACCCCGAGACCGCCAAGGCCATCCGCGACGCACGCCTGCCCGAGGACGACCACAGCGACACCTGCAGTATGTGCGGCAAGTTCTGCGCCGTGCGCAGCATGAACAAGGCGCTGGCCGGTGAATACATCGACATTCTGTAAGCTTTTCCCGCGCTGAAAGGCGCTTCTTCCTCCGGGACTGCTGCACAATCGTGCGGCAGTCCCTTTTTTGTAGGACGATTTAAATGCCCTCCGCTGCCGAGCTGCGGCATATTCAGTGGAATTATTATTTTGCATTTGCTGCACTGCGTTCAGTTTGGTCAATCTATTCTATCAATATTTTAGATTTTACAATTCTTCTGTGCTGTACTATAATAAAGTAGCAACTTTATTTCTCGAAAGTACAGGAGGCTGTTTTCTTGATAGTTGATCTGATCGAAGCGCTTTACCGCCTGCTGTGGGGCGATTTATTCACCCTGCCAGTGGCGGGCGGCATTGGCATCTCCTTCATGGTGGTGCTTCTGTTTGCAGCCGGTATCGGCTTTACCCTGCGCACAAGGCTGCTGCCGGTGCGCCTGTTCCGGGATATGATCGGCGCAGTATGCGAAAAAAAGCAGACCGCGGGCGGGCTTTCCTCCTTCCAGACACTGGTCATCTCCACCGCCACCCGGGTGGGCATGGGCAACCTTGTGGGCGTGGTGGCCGCTGTTTCGGCGGGCGGTGCGGGCGCGGTGTTCTGGATGTGGGTCACTGCCCTGCTGGGTGCTTCCACCTCCTTTGTGGAGTCCACTCTGGCGCAGAAGTACCGCGTGCCGGACCCGCTGTACGGCGGCTGGCGGGGCGGCCCGGCCTACTACCTTCATGTGCTGGCAGAGCGCAAGCGGGGCAAAAAGCTCAAGCGCTCGGTGTGCGCAGCGCTGTTTGCAGTGTCCGGTCTGATCTGCTGGTGCGGCATCAGTCAGGTGATTTCCAACTCGGTCAGTTCTGCCTTTGAAAACGCCTTTCACGTCCCGCCGCTGGCCACTACCGTGGTGCTTACCCTGCTGGCGGCGCTGATCGTGCTGCGCAAAAACGCCACCGTAAAAAGCCTTGACTTTATCGTGCCGGTCATGGCGGTGTGCTACTTTGTCATCACGGTGGGCATCGTGGTGCTGAATCTCCGGCAGCTGCCCGCCGTGCTGGCACGCATCTTTGCCGAGGCCTTTGGCCTGCGTCAGGTGGCCGCAGGCGGCTTTGGTGCAGTGCTGATGAACGGCGTCAAGCGCGGACTGTTCTCCAACGAGGCGGGCAGCGGTTCTGCCCCCTGCGCCGCTGCCGCTGCCGAGTGCGACGACCCGGTAAAGATGGGGCTTGTGCAGGCACTGGGCGTATTGATCGACACGGTGGTCATCTGCAGCTGCACCGCCTTTCTGATGCTGCTGGTGCCGCAGGACATCACCGCCGGGCTGACCGGCATGGACCTTTTGCAGACCGCCATGCAGTACCATCTGGGCAGTTTTGGCATCGTGTTCATTGCGGTGATCTTAGCGCTGTTCAGCTTCTCCACCTTTCTGGGGGTGCTGTACTACGCCCGGGGCAATGTGGCCTACCTGTGCGGCGACAACTGGTGGAGCCAGACCGCCTACAAGCTGCTGGCGCTGGTCATGCTGCTGATCGGCGGCACACAGGCCTACACCGTGGTGTGGGATCTGGGCGATGTGGGCATCGGGCTGATGACCATCTTCAATATGCTGGCGCTCGTTCCCCTTTCCGGCGAGGCGCTGGCCGCCCTGAACGACTACGAAAAGCGCAAAAAGCTACACTGAAAAGAAGCCGCCGCACATAATACGTTGTGCGGCGGCTTCTTTTCAGATAGACGATTCAAAATGCCCGCCGCGTTGCTCTGGGCAAAAACAGCGGAAAAACTATTTTTTATTAGAACAATCCCGGAAAGTCTGCGGAACTTGTCGGGGCAAATCCCCTCCATCTGCTAGCGCAGACCGCTCCGCCGCTTAAAAGCCCCACTGGGGCTTTTATTGTTGCACAAACGCGGACTTTCCGGGATTGTATTTTCACGGAAGGGGTCGTAACCGGAAACAGCAGCTGCAAATGCTGCCTGCCTTGCCCCCTTGCTATAAAAATCAGCTATGCTGCTTCAGGGCGCAGACGGCAATACTCAAGGCGCTCCATGCGGCCTGATACATCAGCACCGTGGCGATGGACAGCTGCCAGATGCTGCCCGCATAGGTCAGCAGCACCGCAATGAACACCGAGAAGCATACCGACACCAGCTGCACCGTGGTGGCGCTGGTCTCGGCATTCTGTGCCTGATCTGCGGCCTGCAAGCCGCCAGTCAGGCTGGCAAAACCCCTGTGGTGGTACAAGCAGCACTTGGGCTTTGCCGGGGCTGCATCGGCGGCTTCAATAGCCTGACACTGGTTGTCGTCCAGTACCGTGACCATGCCCTCCGGCAGGTGGTAGGCCTCGGTGATGTGCCGCGCCGTCAGGCTGGGATCCTTGCTGGTGACCAGCAGACGGATGTTTTCCTTTTGCAGAGAAGCAAGGCTGCGTGCCACATTGCGGCCGCCCACATAGCGCAGCACGAACATGGCGTGCAGGTTGCCGGACACTGCCAGATACAAAATTTGCAGCTCGCCATTTTTGGAGTGGCTGTCCTCGTAGTCCTGCTCCGGCAGGGTAACGCCCTCCTGCTCCATGTAGCGGCGGGTGCCGATGAGGATGCGGTTATTGTCGCACCATGCCGAGAAGCCCAGCCCGGTGTGCTGCTCCAGATCCTTGACCGGGAACAGGATATCGGTGCGATCCTCGATGATCTGGCGGAACAGCCCGCGCAGGGTGTCGCAGCTCTCGTTCAGCACACTTGCCGCATATAGGATGGCGCGGTCGATGCGGCCGCCCTTGAAGATGCGGATATCCTCCAGCGTCACGCTGTCAGCGGTAAACAGGTCATCGGCATCCAGCTCAATGGTGTCGATGCCGCCCAGCTCCTCAATGGCTGCCCAGCCGGGCACCACAGCGCCCACAGCGGCGGCAGCTCTTTGCAGCCGCAGCGCCGCCAGACCCGGCACCAGCACCGAGGAAAGGGGTGCGCCCATGCACAGCACGGCAGCAGCCGCAGCCACAGCGCAGTTGATGCCGCCGCCGAACAGCAGGAAGGCTACGCCGCTGAGCACTGCTGCCGCCAGCAGAACACAGGCCACCTTGCGGGCGCGGCGCTCGCTGGCGCGCTCGCTGAGACTCTGCTCCACAAAGTCATCGCTGGCAGTCTGCACCGGGCGGCTCAGCAGCACCCACGGATCCTTCTGCTCCAGATCCCGGGCGAGGGCGCGGATCAGGTCTTTATCGCGGGTGCGGTAAGCGCCCCGCAGTTCGCCGCCCTCTGCCGCCAGCGCGTAGCCGCCCTGCACGGCAGACAGCATCACCCGGCTGCCCACCAGCGCCAGAAACAGTCCCAGCGCCGCCATACCGGTCAGCAGACCGATGCCCTCGGTGCTGCGGTAGGCGTTGGCATTCAGCATGGCCACCACTGCCTGCAGCAGCGCTGCCACAGCAGCCAGCGCGGGCATGGTGTCCGCACTGGGACGGCCGCGCAGACCGGCCAGACCGTCCCGCAGCACCGGGTAGCCCACAAACAGGCTGGCGGCAAATAGCAGCAGATTGGCGGCATAAAACGCCGCCGGGGCTGCGTCCGGGTCCAGCACCGAAAGCGGCGGCAGCAGACGCTCTGCTGTCAGCCCAAGGTGCAGCAGCACTACGGCCAGAATGCCCGCCAGCACACACCGCAAGGTCAGCTCTGCGGCCATGTGGTGCAGCTTATCAGTAGTGGATTCCGGCACAGCTTCCTCAGTAGGAACAGCTGCTTCCGGCGCGGTCTCCGGCTGTGCCGGGGCGGCGGGGACAGCATCTGCCGGTGCGGGTGCCGGTTCAGCAGGAGCGCCGTCCTGCTCCAGCGGGAGCAGCGGCAGGCTCATGGTATCCTCTTTTTCCGGCTTGCAGGCGGCGGGCTTTTCGTCCTCTGCCGTGCCGAACATCTGGAAAATAGACTTTTTCTCAGGCTTTTTCGGCAGCGTTTCCGGGTCTGCCGGAGCGCTGGCAAACACCACCGGCGGCAGTTCCTCGGCGGCCTTTTGTGCAGCCTTTGCCGGGGCTTTTTCCGGCTCTGCCGCAGGCTGTGCAGGCGCGGGCTGCACCTTTGGCTGCGGCGCTGCCTGCACGGGCTTTGCCGGCTGCGGGGCAGGCTTTGCCTTGCCGCTCATGCCGTTGAGCATATCCTTCAGCTGCTGCATCTCCCGCTGCTCCAGCTCCTCCTGTGGCAGCAGTATCTCCGGGGCGTTCTTCGCCTTGGGCTGCTTTTGGGGCGCTGCAGCGGGCTGCGGTACTGGCTTTTCCGGTGCCGGCTGCACGGCAGCAGCCGCCTTGGGTGCAGGCACAGGCTCTGCCGGGACGGCCTTGACAGGCTCCGGGTGGGCGGGCTGCATCGGCATTACCGGAACAGGGTCTGCGGTGCGCAGCTCCAGCGCCATGTCCTCCTGCTCCGGCTGCACCGGCCTTGCATCTGCCCCCAGCAGGATCTCGCCGGTGGGGATCTCCAGCACCGGCTGTGCCGCGGCGGGCGTTTCTTCTTTATCGTGGCCGAACAGCTTGCCCAGCAGCCCGGCCTTGGGCTTTTCCTCCACCGGAGCAGGCTCGTCCCGGTGGGTCATCTCCTCGGGCAGATCGATCACACTGGTGCTGAAAAAGTTGCGGAAACGTTCTTCAGCCGAGAGCTCTCCCGTCTGCTTGCCCTTGCGTTCATTTTTATTGTTCGGCATCCTTGTCCCTCCCACTGTTCTGGATGGAGTTTACCGCTTGTTTTATTCTTCTACGGCGCGCTGCGACTGGATCTCGTACAGAATGATGCCTGCCGCCACCGAAACGTTATAACTGTCCACGCCGGTACCGGGTGCAGCCATATCCAGCCGCACCACACCGTCACACAGCTTCTTTACCAGCTGGGATACCCCGCTGCCCTCGCTGCCCAGTACCAGCGCGATGGGGCCGGTCAGGTTATTCTTGCGCAGGGAGACGCCGTCCATGTCGGCGCAGTAGACGAACACGCCCTGCTCCTTCAGGCGGCGGATGGTCTCGCCGATGTTGGCCACCCGCGCCACCGGCAGACGCTCGGCAGCGCCTGCGCTGGACTTGATCACGGTGGGGGTAACGGATGCGCCGCCACGCTTGGGGATGACGATGCCGTGGGCACCGCACAGCAGGGCGCTGCGCATGACTGCGCCCAGATTGTGGGGATCCTCAATGCCGTCGCTCAGCACCAAAAAGGGCGGCTCGCCCTTGGCTTTGGCTGCTGCCAGCAGATCCTCCACGGTCGCGTACTCGATCTCGCTTGCAAAGGCCGCCACGCCCTGATGGCTCTCGGTGCCGGTCATCAGGCGCAGCTTGTTGGGGTGCACCCGCTTGACCGTTGCACCGGCCTCTTTGGCCAGCGCTGTATAGTATGCCGCCACTGCCGGAGCCATCCCCTCGGCAATAAGCACGGTGTCCACACCGGAGCCGCTCTTGAGCAGCTCGGTCACAGGGTTTTTGCCGTAGATCAGGCTCTCGCTTTTCTGCTGCGGCTGCTCTGCATCGCGGCGCGGACGGCGCGGCTGGTTACGTTCTTCCATCTTTTTTATGCTCCTTCCGTTCCGGGCGGGCTGTGCCGCGCCGGAGCGTTTTATTCTGTTTATGATAATCCAAGATAAAGTATACCATATCTCGCCCGGCTTCGCCACAAATTGCAGAGATTTTATTGCCCGGCGCTAAAATTTTTTCGGTAAAAAGCGTTCCTTCCTGCCGGTTTCGGCAGCTGTAAAAATGTTTTGCCCGCTGCCCGGTCGGCGGGGTGCAATTCCGCCGTTTTGCCAAGGTCAAAAGTTTTCCACAAAAAACGTCTATACATTCCGTAAACGCTCTGTAGTTTTTCCACAAGTTGAAAACTCGGTGGAAAGTGTGTAAAAGTCCAGCCATAGCGCCCGTTTTCCGGGTGGAATTAAACAGTTTCCACCGGGTTTTCAACAGCAGGTTCCTCCACATCTTGGCAAAAGCCTTACAATTTGTAAAATTCAAGTCGGAATTATGACAATTTTTTGAACCAGAAATTGTCCGCTTTTGCAATTTTCTCCAACATCATTTTGACGAATGTTAAAATGTGTTGAAAACCCGTGTCATCGATGCACAAGGCAGATGTTGCAGCATATATGGATTTTTGTCGCCAGGCACAGAACATTTCTGCCGCTGCTGCATCAGCCGCTTTGTGCCGTGCCTGTTCCGCAGCAGCTCTATGCAAGAAAAAGCGCCTGTTCGGATTGATTTTAGGCGCAGTTTGGGGTATACTAACCATGTGGGCTCGTTAAACCATGCACAATGCGGTGTGTGGCAGAGCCGGAACCCCGATAATTTTTGGAGGTAATGAATAATGTTGGTAAATGCAACCGAAATGCTGCTCAAGGCACGCGATGGCCACTACGGTGTGCCGCAGTTCAACATCAATAATCTGGAGTGGACCAAGGCTGTCCTGACCGCCTGCGAGGAAATGAAGAGCCCCGTCATTCTGGGTGTTTCCGAGGGTGCAGGTAAGTACATGACCGGCTTCAAGACCGTCGCCGCCATGGTCAGCGCCATGGTCGATTCCATGGGTATCACCGTTCCCGTTGCTCTGCATCTGGACCACGGCACCTACGAGGGCTGCAAGGCCTGCGTTGAGGCCGGTTTCTCCTCCATCATGTTCGATGGCAGCCACTACTCCATCGAGGAGAACGTGGAAAAGACCAAGGAGTTGGTCGCTCTGGCACACGCTCACGGCATGAGCATCGAGGCCGAGGTCGGCTCCATCGGCGGCGTTGAGGACGGCGTTGTAGGCGCTGGCGAGATTGCTGATCCCGAGGAGTGCGCAAAGATCACCGCTCTGGGCATCGACTTCCTGGCTGCCGGCATCGGCAACATCCACGGCGTCTACCCCGCAAACTGGAAGGGTCTGGACTTCGAGGCTCTGGACCGCATCCACAAGGCCACCAACAACATTCCTCTGGTTCTGCACGGCGGCACCGGCATCCCCGATGAGATGATCGCAAAGGCCATCAGCCTGGGCGTTTCCAAGATCAACATCAACACCGAGTGCCAGCTGGTGTTTGCTGAGGCCACCCGTAAGTACATCGAAGAGGGCAAGGATCAGCAGGGCAAGGGCTTCGACCCCCGCAAGCTGCTGGCTCCCGGCGCAAAGGCCATCGAGGCCAAGTGCAAGGAGAAGATCGAGCTGTTCGGCTGCGCAGGCAAGGGCTAAGCTGAGGCTTGTATCGTAACCGGTACACCACCCAATAAAATATGCGTCCCCGCCGCACTGTTATGCACAGTGCAGCGGGGACGCTTTTTATTTTGAAATCCGGTAATGACCCACGATGTCGGTTCGTTTTTCCAGAATGTCCTGTTCGTAAGCTGTCTGCCATGGGTCATTGTGGTGAATGATATAAGGCACTCCGTTTTTATTTCGCCGGTCGGACACGATGCCGATATGTCTTTCAAAGATCACAATATCGCCGCCCTGCCATTCCTCTATTTCTGAGACATCTGTGGTCAGGGCAGCTGCTGTGTGTGCAAAAAACACCTTCAGGTTTCGTACCCGTCGGAAATCTATGTTTGCATCCGGTTCTTCCACCATATAACCCTGTGGCTGCTCCCGGATATCTGCGTCCACAAGCTCTTGTAGATCATATCCCGCATTCTTCAACGCATATGCAACTACATCGGTGCAAACGCCATAACCATCGTCAGGATAACCGGTCTCATAATAGCGACTTTTGTATTTTGGATGTGTGCTCACATAGGCCAGTGCACCGTTCAGAATATCCAACTGATCGTCTACGCCGTCATCATCCCGATCTACGCTGCTATGAAACTGCGATATCCTGCCCTGATAGTCATCCTCAGGCCGGGACGACGAAGTGTGCTGGTAATGTGTCTGCACATAAAATACGATGCTGCAAAACAGTAAAAGCACCAGTACCGCTGCATAATGCTTTGCTGTATCCTTGTATGTTCTGTCCGAACGCATATTCTCACCCCTTCCTGCTTTGAGGATACCAACTTTTTCCCTATTCTGCAACCCCTTGGCATATATAGCACAACAAAAAAGCCCTGAGACTTTCATCTCAGAGCTCTTTGTTAAGTCGGCGACTACCTATTTTCACAAGCCGTTTCCAGCTAACTATCTTCGGCACAAGTAAGCTTAACTTCTGTGTTCGGAATGGGAACAGGTGGAACCTTACCGTCATCGACACCGACCGATTTGACTGAATCAGTATAACACATTTCTGTGCTTCTGTCCAGTATTTCTTAGAAGGACGTGCCTTCAAAACTGAATAATCACTGCTAACATTTTTTCGTTGACTTAAAAGTCTCAAGCGAATTGTGGTCAAGCCCTCGACCTATTAGTACACGCTTGCTGAATGGATCGCTCCACTTACACATCGTGCCTATCAACCTTGTAGTCTTCAAGGGGTCTTACTTGTTTGAAACAATGGGATATCTTATCTTTGGGTCGGCTTCACGCTTAGATGCTTTCAGCGTTTATCCGATCCGTACATAGTTGCCCAGCTATGCCCTTGGCAGAACAACTGGTGCGCCAGAGGTACGTCCGCTCCGGTCCTCTCGTACTAGGAACAGCTCCCATCAAATATCCTGCGCCCACGACAGATAGGGACCGAACTGTCTCACGACGTTCTGA
>ERZ650918.3164-NODE-3164-length-10200-cov-2.274519_pt1 | contig 10200 bp, 10 predicted proteins | sample MGYA00514758_ERZ650918 | MGnify/ENA metagenome assembly ERZ650918 | reverse complement strand
GTTATTAAACCATAAACAATAAAACCAATAAATGACGAAAGAGGAAGTCCCGTAAGAGTCAATATTGAAATATATCCTCCTCGCAGCCAAGCAAGAAAAAGCGACCAAACAAAAGAAATCAAAAAAACTATACCCAACTTTTTCATTTTTTCAATTCTATTAAATACGGTTCAACCTTATTCCCTATTTCAACAAGTATATTTGATACTGTTCCATCTATTTCTGCACATATCTCATTATCTATCTTCATTGCCTCTATTATAACTACAGCTTGCCCTCGTTTTACATATTCGCCAGTTTTAACTTTTATTGCCACAACTTCGCCAACTATAGGGGAGCAAATTTTGCATAAATCCTCAGTGTGGACTCCATTGCAAGGTAGTATAAAAAAATTTCCACAACCTATAGATTTATACTGACAATCTCCAGCTCTGCATCCTTTTATTATATTCGGAGAAGTAACATTACAATTACATGTCCGGATACTTCTTACAGTACGCGATCGTCCATTGGAACTATATATTACATCCACATCAGAATAATATTCTACTTTCCCTGAAACTACAACTTTAGTAAGAGGATTAGGATTTTCTGTTATTTGATACAATGTTGTCTCATCCCAACCCAGTTCTCGCTTTGCATAATCAAGCCATTCGTAGAGAAATAATTCTATTCGATCCTTATCTATATCTTCCTTTTCTTCTACGTACACATTGGGTGTGTTTTTAATAAAATCAATTACCTTTTTTAAATGTTTAATCTCTTGCTCTTTTAACCCCATTGAAATTACTTGATTGATTTTATAAATAAAGTAGATGATTATTATAGTGATTATGAATTAGCGATAATGTTTAAACGAAAACAAGAAGCAAAATATGCTATTTATATCTTACTACAAAAACCAAATATGAATTTTTTTGATCCACTAAAAGGAATGATAAAAGAATACAGTTTAGAAATGTATTTAATGGTATATGTTGAATGCTTAAAAGATTATATAAATCAAGGAATAAGAAATTATTATTTAAGTGATTATATTTATGACTTATTTCATGAGTTAGATGAAATGTCTAAACTAGAGTTAGTAGATATGTTGAAAAAAGAATATCCAAGAAAAAAGAAACTACATGAAATGTTAGATGCATGTTTAAAGGAAGGTGATGAAATTGAAATTCAATATTAATTCAAATGTTGTAAAAAGTAAAAATAACTTAGAAATTGCTAGAAAATATCATCACTATGATAATGTAGAAAGCATACATGTTACAGCTAATGAAGATGTTTATCATATAGCTGCTGTCGTTTCGGTATTTAATCATCCTCAAAAATGTTCATTAGATATTAAAGATAATCAAGTTATTTCTTATGAATGTTCATGTCCATTTAATGATCAAGATTCAATGTGTGGTCATTTAGGTGCAGTAATTTTAAAACTTAATGAATTAGAAATCAATGAACTCCCTTTTGATTATCAAAGTGATAAATTACAAAAAATCAAAGAAATAGAAAAGGAAAATCAAAGACAAAGAAGAAAAGCACAATTAAGACAAATGGCTTCTATGTCTACAAAGCTTATTGATTTTAATAAAAGCCAATATCAAACAGACTTACGCCTTTCAATTAATCAAGAAAAATATGATTTAACACCGAATGTTTATCTAAATGGAGATGAAATAGTACTCGAGTATAAAATTGGAAATGAAAAGAAATATGTATTAAAAAATATTGCTGATTTTATAGAAAGAATTCAAAATCAAGAAAACTATAAATATGGAAAAGCTTTAGAATTCTGTGAAATAAAAGGAAATGAAACGATATGATGCTTTAAAACAAATTGATTTAATGAAAAAAGCACTAATCATTCGTCGCTATGATATGGAAGAATATCCGTACTATTATGAACCTATTAAACGAAGTATAACAATAGATCCTCGTTTATTTGATGAATTCTATGATGCAAATAAAGAAATCTTATCTTTTGGTGAAATGGCATGTAATTTACGATTATATATCCAAAAAGAAGATGAATATTATCTTGTACGAGTAATAGTTGATGAACCAATTTATATTGGGGATAAACATGGTTATCGTTATGGAATGAATAATAGTAAGTTTTATATGGGTCGTATGACTTTTGATGAGGAAGGAAATGTTTGTCGCTTTTTAAGCAGTATTTTAGATAATGAGGGGAAATTGATTATTTTAGAAGAACAATATCAAGACTTCTATAAATATGTTTTGTTACCAATTCTTTCTTATTTTGAAGTGTTTGATGAAACTCAAAATGATATACCAACTTATGATGAAATCAAAATTTATGGAGATATTGATGATAATCAAATGATTTATTTTCAACCAGTTTATGTTGATGAAAATCAAAATCGTGTTTATGGCTTTAATGATAATATTATTACAACTTATCAACAAGATATTGTTGAAAAATATATTGAACAATATGCTTCTTCTATAGATGAAAATAAGCATCGTGCTTATTTTGATATGAATAGCCAAACAACTTATGAATTCATCTTTGAAGGATTAGATTATTTAAAACAATATGGAGATGTTTATGTATCAGAAGCATTAAAAAGAGTAGGTAAGAAGATTTCTTATAACTTACATGTTGGAGTTAGTGTTGAAAACAATCTTTTAAAATTTGATATTTCATCACATGAAATACCAAAGAAAGAATTACAAGATGTCTTAAATCAATATCGTCGTAAAAAGAAATTCTATCGTTTAAAAAATGGCGAACTGCTTTATTTAGATTCACCTGATTTAGAAGAATTAAGTGAATTTATGGATGCTTATCATGTTGATGTTAAAGATATTGATAATGGTGAGTTTTCAATGAATAAACAGAGAATGCTCGCAATTGATGAAGAAAATGATTTTGAATATGTAGAACTTGATCGTGAAGAATCCTTTGTAGAAACACTAGATAGATTTAAATCAGCAACACAAAAAGAGTATCCAGTACCTCAAAATTATGAAAAAATCTTAAGAGATTATCAAAAAGAAGGATATGTATGGCTTCATACGTTAAAAGATTATGGTTTTAATGGTATTCTTGCTGATGATATGGGGTTAGGAAAAACATTACAAATTATTACATTATTAGATTCATTAGAAACAAAAAGACCAAGTCTTGTTGTATGTCCATCTTCACTTATTTATAACTGGGAAGATGAAGTGCATAAGTTTTCTAAACAGTTATCAGTCACATGTATTACAGGTAATGGTGCTTTAAGAAAAGAATTAATTAAAGAGATTAAACAAGGTTTATATGTAACTTCTTATGATTATATGAGAAGAGATTTTGAATTGTATCAAGATATTGAATTTGAATATGTAATCTTAGATGAAGCACAATATATTAAAAATCAAAAGACAAAGAATGCACAATCGGTTAAAACTTTAAAAACAAGACATAAACTTGCTTTAACAGGAACACCAATTGAAAATAGTTTAGCAGAATTATGGTCTATTTTTGATTTCTTAATGCCACAATACTTATTCAATTACCATTATTTCCAAAAACAATATGAATCAAGTATTGTTAAAAATAATGACGAAGAAAAAACAAAACAGCTTAAAAAACTAGTAACACCATTTATCTTGAGAAGAAATAAAAAAGAAGTATTAAAAGAATTACCAGATAAAATAGAACAAAATATGATTCTTCCATTTAGTGATGAAGAAGAAAAAATCTATGTTGCAAATCTTGCTAAAGTCAATGAAGAACTTCAACAACTTTATGACATAGAAGGTTCAGATAAGATGCAAATTTTAAAAATGCTTACAAGACTAAGACAATTATGTCTAGAACCACGTCTTGTTTATGATAATATCGATCAACCATCATCGAAGCTTAAAGCCTGTATGGAACTTATTAAAACAATGCAAGAAAATAAACAAAAAGTACTTCTCTTTTCTTCATTTACTTCCGCTTTGGATTTAATTGCTGAGGAATGTCAAAAAGCTGGTATTACATATTACATGCTTACAGGAAGTACAAATAAGGAAGAAAGAAGAGAACTTGTTTCAAGATTCCAAAAAGATGATACAACATTATTCTTAATTTCTTTAAAATCAGGAGGTACAGGTCTTAACTTAACATCGGCTGAAAATGTTATTCATTATGACCCATGGTGGAATGTATCGGCGCAAAACCAAGCAACAGATCGTGCTTATCGTATTGGTCAAAAGAGTAATGTTCAAGTATTTAATCTTGTGATGAAAGATAGTGTAGAAGAAAAGATTATTGAAATGCAAAAACGTAAAAAAGAATTAGCGGATATGTTTGTAGAAAATAATAGTGGTGGATTATCACAAATGTCTAAAGAAGATATCTTAAGTTTATTTACAATGTAAAAGACGGCAATGCCGTCTTTTAGTTTAACAAAGCTGTATCAATGATTTGATAATTTGCACGATGAATATAAAGAGCTTTACCATCAATCATAAGCTTTGTCATTTTAGGTAACTTTTTAGGAACTGACCAATAAACTTCATCTCCTGAATAAGCTGTAATTGGTTGACCTAATTGAGACTTAATAACAACAACTCTTGATTTACCAAAGTAGTTTTTATACTTATTAATAATATTAGCGATATATGTATTATTTGAAAGTTTTCCATTATCATTACTTTCTATGTCTTCTTGAGTAAAATCAACATTTGGTTCTAATCCTTTTTGAGTAAAGATACATGTATCTCCACAAGATTCAATTTCTTGACCATCAATGGTAATGGTAATAACTGAAGATAATTCATATCCTGTAATAATACTTCCATCACTATCATAAGAAGTTGTTTCTACAGGATTACCTTGAATATTGATTTTATCTCCTGTTGCTGTCATAATTCTTTTTCCATAGTTATCAAAGGTATCAATGGTATAACCATTACCAACAAGGTTTCCTTTAATATCGTTGATCTTTGATTCAAACATAGCACATCCTGTTAAGCTTATAAGCATTATACAAGATAGTAATACTGTGATTATTTTTTTCATATTCCCACTCCTTTTCTAAATTATAACAAATTTTTGTGCAGAGAACTTAAAAATACAGTAAAATATAAAAAGAGGTGAAATCCATGTTACTTAAACAAATGAAGTATTTTATCACAGTTGTTGATTTACATAGTTTTACAGAAGCAGCTGAACAATGTTTTATTTCACAATCAGCTATTTCCCAACAAATCAAAGCTCTAGAAAAGGAATTAGGGGTACGTTTATTTGAAAGAAGTAAAAGACAATTTTCTTTAACAGCGGCAGGAGAATATTTTTATCGTCATGGAAAAGTACTTCTTGATGAAATTGAAGATTTTAAAGAAGAAACAATTCGTCGAGGAGAAGACCAGGAATTAAACCTAACAATTGGTTATCCTAAAAACTTTAGTACTAATGAATTATTAGAAACAATTGTTGAATTTAAAAGAATTTATCCAGAAGTTAATATTTCAGTAGTCAGTGGTACACATGAGGAATTGTTTGAATTATTAGTTGATCATCGTATTGATATGAAAATAAGTGAACAAAGAAGAACGTTTAATAAAGATTATTATAATGAAAACTTAAAAGAAAGTGTTTCTTTTATTGAAATCTCAACACTTTCTCCTTTATCTAAAAAAGAAGTTATTAGTGCTGATGATTTAAAGAATATGTCTTGTATTATCGCTGTTTCTAAAGAGAGAGAAGATTCAGAAAGAGAATTTTATGAAAAGTCACTAAATCTTTCACATCGTTTTCTTTATGCGGATTCTTTGGAACAAGCACGTTTAATGGTAGCTAGCCAAAGAGGTTATTTACCAATTGATCAAATCGGTCATTTAGATAAGCCTATGTCAGGAATTGAAAGAATTGAATTATCTTATAAAGGCAAGCCTATTCAAAGAAATTATTTTGCTTGTTGGTCTAAAGATAAAACCAATTATTATATAGAAGAATTTGTAAAGATGTATAAAGAAATATTAAATAAGTAAAACTTATAAAGATGATTAGGAATTGAAATTGTTTCAATTCCTTCTTTTTTTTATCATATAGGTGAAAAAAGGAGAGAGAAAGATGGCACAAGTTTTGACATTAATGAGTAGTCCAAGAAAGAATGGGAATACAGATCGATTAGCGAATGCTTTTATTAAAGGTGTAGAAGAAAATGGATATAGCACAGAAAAGATTTATGTCAATTATCAAAACATTAAACCTTGTTTAGGATGTAATGTTTGTCAAAAGACAAATCAATGTGTACAAAAAGATGACATGCAAGATATTTATAAAAAGATGTTAGAAGCAAAAGTCATTGTCTTTGCTTCACCGGTTTATTTTTATACATTTAATGCTTCTATGAAATTGTTGATTGATCGTACATTTGCGATTGAAAAAACAATTCATGACAAAGATTTCTATCTACTTACAACAGGATTAGCTCCTGAAGAAAGTTATTTTAGAATCATTAAAGATACTTTCCAAAAGTATATTGATTGTTTAAGAGTTGGTGGTAATCGTTTTGTAGATTCTATTTTATGTTTCCAAACAGGGAATAAAGATGATATTGAAAAAACAAATGCACTAGAAAAAGCATATAACATGGCAAAGGAGATAAAGATCAATGAGTAAGAGTTTAATAGTTTATTTTTCACATAATAAAGAAAATTATTTCTCGGGAAATATTGTTAATTTAGAAAAAGGGAATGTACAAGTCATTGCTGAAACATTATCTACAATGATTGATGCAGATATTTATCAAATCAAAGAAGTGGATGCTTATCCATTTGATTATCATGAATGTACAAAGCGTGCAAGTGAAGAACTTAAAAACAATACTCGTCCCCAAATATTAGATCCATTAGAAAGTATTGATGAATACGATACGATTTATTTAGGATATCCAAATTGGTGGTCAACAATGCCAACGATTGTTATGACATTTTTAGAAAGCTATGACTTTACAAATAAACATATCTATCCTATTTGTTCACATGAAGGAAGCGGTATGGGAAGAAGTGAAAGTGATTTAAAGAAACTTTGTCCAAATAGTATCCTTCATAAAGGCTTAAGTATTCATGGAAGTCATGTTGATGGATGTAGACAACAATTAGAAAGATGGTTAGGAGAAAAATAAAATGACAGATAACGCTAAAAATTATCATGAAAAAATGTTTCCAGGATATGTTTCAGATTTTTTAAGAACAGATCCTGAATTTATTGAAGCTTTTGATAACTTTGCATTTGATGAAGTTGTAAATCAAGATGATTTAGATGATAAAACTAGATTTATTTCAATTCTTGCAGTTTTATTAGGATGCCAAGGAATTGATGAATTTAAAGGAATGTTGAAAGCAGCTTATAATTTTGGAGTAACTCCAGTAGAAATGAAAGAAATTGTTTATCAAGCTGTTGCTTATTTAGGAATTGGGAGAGTTTTTCCTTTCTTAAAAGCTGTGAATAGTTTTATTGAAGAGACTTTAGGTTTAAAACTTCCATTAGAAAATCAAAATGATCCTAATACCAATCGTTTAGAAAAAGGAGAGCAAGCACAAGTAGCAATCTTTGGTGAAGAAATGAGAGGATATGCGACAAGTGGTGATCCTAAAACAATGCATATTCGTAAATGGTTAACAGATAACTGTTTTGGAGATTACTATACAAGAGGTGGACTTGATTATAAACAAAGAGAAATGATTACTTTCTGTTTCTTATATGCACAAGGTGGATGCAAGCCACAAGCCATTGCCCATGCCAAAGCGAATATAAGATTAGGAAATGATGAAGCATTTTTAATTAAAGTCGTTTCACAAAATGTTCCTTTTGTAGGATATCCAAGAAGTTTAAATGCCATTGATTGTATAGAAAAGGCAGGTAAAGAATAATGAAAGAAGTTATGATTGTTGTTGGTGCTGGTCAAATCAGTATGGCGATTGCTAGAAGAATGGGTGCCGGTAAGAAAATTATTCTAGGTGATAAGAATATTGAAAACGCTAAAAATATTCAAAAGACAATGGTGGATGCAGGATTTGATGTTGAAATCATGGAAGTTGATTTATCAAGTAGAGAAGGTATTTTAAAAATGATTGAAACAGCTAAAAGCTATGGAAAAATCAAAATGCTTGTCAATGGCGCAGGGGTTTCGCCTTCACAAGCACCAATTGAAGCGATTTTAAAAGTCGATCTTTATGGAACAGCTGTTTTATTAGAAGAAGTCGGAAAAGTTATTGAAGAAGGTGGCGTTGGTGTGACAATTTCTAGTCAATCAGGTTTCCGTATGAAACAACTTACAGCTTTAGAAGATGAACAACTTGCTTGTACACCAACTGAAGAATTATTAGACTTAGAAATCTTACAACCAGAAAATATTAAAGATACATTACATGCTTATCAATTAGCAAAAAGATGTAATGAAAAACGTGTAATGGCTGAATCTGTTAAATGGGGACAACGTGGTGCAAGAATCAACGCTATTGCCCCAGGTATTATTGTAACACCGCTTGCTATTGATGAATTTAATGGACCAAGGGGAGATTTTTATAAAAATATGTTTGCTAAATGTCCAGCAGGTAGACCAGGAACTGCGGATGAAGTTGCAAATGTAGCTGAATTATTAATGAGTGATAAAGGAGCATTTATTACTGGATCTACTTTCTTAATGGATGGTGGCGCAACATCTTCTTATTACTATGGGCCTTTAAAACCAGAAGGAGGAAAATAAAATGAACGATTTTCAATTTCAAAACACAACAAAAGTTTATTTTGGTAAAGACCAATTAGGTCATTTACATGAAGAAGTATTAAAATATGGTAAAAGTGTACTTGTTGTTTATGGAGGAGGTTCAATTAAAAAAATAGGACTTTATGACAAAGTTATAAAAGAACTTAAAAAGAATAATATTGAAGTTTATGAACTTGCAGGCGTTGAACCAAATCCAAGACATACAACAGTTAATAAAGGAGCAAAAATTTGTAAAGATAATCATGTTACATCCATTCTTGGTATTGGTGGTGGTTCAACAATCGATGCCTCTAAAGCCATTGCGGCTTTAACACTTGCTGATACAGATAATATTTGGGATTTAGTAGAAAAGAAAGTAGCGTGGAATAATGCCTTACCCGTACTAGCAATGCCTACAATTGCTTCAACAGGAAGTGAAATGGATAAATCATGTGTGATTGCTAATGTAGAAAAAGGTGTTAAATGTGGAATCAATGGAGATATCTTAAGACCTAAAGCAGCTTTCCTTGATCCAACAAATACATTTAGTGTTTCAGCTAAACAAACAGCATGTGGGGGATTTGATATTATGGCTCACTTATTTGATATGAACTATTTTGTTAATAGTGATAAATACCCATTACAATTCAATGTTGTTCAAACATTATTAAGAACAGTAAGAGAACAATTACCAATAGCTATCAAAGAACCAGAAAACTATGCAGCGAGAGCAACAATGTTATGGGCTGCTTCATGGGCTTTAAATAGTTTTTGTACATCAGGATATAAAACACAAGCGCAACTCCATGCTCTTGAACAATTCTCATCAACTCATGATATGACTCATGGTTTAGCTCTTGCAATAATTACTCCTAAATGGATGACTTATTTATTAAATAAAGATGAAACCGTAGTGGATGATTTTTCAAGATTTGCTTTAAATGTTATGGGTGTTAAAGATAATGGAAATACTTTAGAAAATGCAAAAGCAGGTATTGTTGCTTTACAAAGTTTTATTAAAGATGAACTTCATTTACCTACATCATTAAGTGAAGTAGGAATTAATGATGAAAAATTTGATGAGTTGAAAGTAAAAGCTTGCTATGGTCAAGATGCATTACCTAGAGCTTATCGATCATTAAGTCAAAAAGATTGTTTGAATATTTATAAAATGTGTTTATAAAGGAAGATTCGTTCTTCCTTTTTGTTTATAATAAAGTAAAGGAGAGATGACTATGAATAATGTTGTTAATTTTAAAATGATTCTCGAAATCAATCAATTACTTAAAGAAAATAATATAGAATATTCAATTCATGGTGTAGGTGGATGTACATGTTGTGGTTTAGAACTTAGACAAGAAGGGAAAAGCTATCCTACAGATAAGATTTTAGAAGTTATTAATGGTTATTTAAAAAATCATTGGATTTATGTTCAAGAAAATAAATATCAACCGGGATTTCTTACGATTCATTCAAAATTTGATAAAAA
>ERZ650918.3162-NODE-3162-length-10214-cov-11.935033_pt1 | contig 10214 bp, 10 predicted proteins | sample MGYA00514758_ERZ650918 | MGnify/ENA metagenome assembly ERZ650918 | reverse complement strand
ACAGGAAATGCGAGCGATTACGAAAAGTAATGGCTCGCATTTTTAGCTTTGTATTTCGAATTCATGCGGATGGAGTCCAATTCCGCCTTACTGAACCGGCGGATCCCGGACTGCTTCTCCAGATTCGGGAAAAAGCCCTCTTTATCATAATATCTTAAAGAGGAAATCGGTAAATTTGTCATTGCGGAAACTTGTCCGATACTGTACGTATATAATCCTCCTTGTTTTTGCGAAGCAAAAATCCGAGCTTCATGTCGAGGAGAGGATTTCGTCTCCCTGCATAAAATTATCTAAAGCTGACTTTAGGTATTACTACTGTTATTATAAAGTGGCAATATGCAAAAAACAAGAGTTTTGTACTATAAAGTTTCCCCCGGGCTGTGTCGATACTATTTATATAGGAAAATACATACACCATGGATGGATAAATAGCTACGGATGGCTGCCTCATGTGAGGCGACCATCCGTTTTTGCGTGAAGCGAGAACATCGCATGCCTGCATGAAGATTTGACGGGCATTGCGACAGGGCAGCAATCACTGCTCAGAGAGGGAGAGTACTATGGCAATAACAGGAATCGGCTACGGAAGGACATTTGTGTATGAGGCACAGAAGCGAGTAAATGCAGGGGATGTACAGAGTGCGCAGGGAAGTGCGACGGAGACAGCAGAATCCCGTTTCGCGGAGAGCATTGAGGAATTGGCAAAAGAAGACAACACCGTGAAGACTCCGGTGACCCGCGGCGTACAGCTGGCCCGCCATATCGAGGGAAAGGACAAGGTGCCCTATGGAGAAATGGCTGAGGACGGCGTCATTGAATACAACGGGGTGACCTTCGTCTGTGATTATGAGCACAACCGCCTGACACTGGGGGATACCACCAATAAAGAGGATTGCATTAATATTCCGTTGTCCGGCGGCGGAAGCCTGCTGGTGAACCGGGACAACATTGATGCCCTGTCCAAGGCCATCGGCATGTTCAGGCCGGAGGATGTGAAACGGATCCTGGAGGCGCTGGCAAAGGATAACAAGATCCAGCAGATGAAGAAAGAACTGGATGACATGGAGAACGGCGATGATGTGGATAACAGTGAGGAAGCATCGGAGACCGCCGACACGGACAAGGCAGCGGGAACGGATCCTTCCGGGACGGCCGGAGAGCCGGGAAAAGAGGATTTAAGTCTCATGGCACAGATCAAAGAGAAGATGCAGGAGATCTACGACAAGCTTCAGAACGGAGACACGGATACCAAGTTCCAGATCGGCAATCAAGAATTTACGATCAAGGAGTGGGATCATTTCTTAGAGAAATTCGACAGTGTGCAGGATGCCACCCGGGCGGCACTGGAGGAAAAAATCGAAAAGGAAAAGGTAGAACGGCTGGAAGAGAAACTGACAGGTATGTCGGAGACAGCAGAAGAGCCGGATGAGGTGGATAGTATCCTGGCCCAGAGTGTGAAAACCACAGAAGAGGGCAGTGACCCTAAGACCTGGTATATCACCTGCTTTAGCGAAGATGGCATCTGGTGTAAGAAATTCACCGAAGGACAGGAAGGAGAGGATCTGTGGCGTATGGAATTTACGGATCCTTCCCAGTACCAGAAGGTGTTAAATTATTTACAGAGCTTCGCAGAGGGGGAAGAAGTTCCGCATGCAGAGGAAGAGGACTTCTGGAGAAGATTCCTTGAGGAAGACGCACGGTAGATCTGGCGTCAATCCGGATTTTTCCGATATTCCCGAGGAGATTTTCCGTATACTTTTTTGAACAGGTCCTTAAAATAGTTGCTGTCGTTGAAGCCGTATTCCAGAGCAATATCCGTGATGGAACTGTTGGAGGTAAGAAGCGCCGTCTGGGCGTGTTTGAGCCGTACATAGTTTAAATATTCCTTGAAGCCCATACCGGTGATCAGCTTGAATTTTTTACTGAAATAGGTGGGGCTTAGGGAAGCCACGGAGGAGACCTCTTCCAGTGTCAGTGGCTTGCGGAAATTGTTGTAAATGTATTTTGTGGCAAGCAGGATATCCGCATCCCGGGAATTTAGCAGATCCGGTTCCTTTTCATTCATGACGGAATGCCGCATCAGCATGAGCAGAAGCTCTTCCAGATAGCAACGCTCAAAATGTTCGGAGTATTGGTCGAAGCGGGAATTCTCGGTGAGCATACGGGTCAGCAGAGAGTGCAGATATTCCTGGTATACCGTAGGAACGCTGCCCATGAAGGAATGCAGCTGCAGCCCCTGCCCGGATATGGAAGTGAGGCTGTCGGCAGACCGGTCCGATAAATGCAGATATTCTTCTTTGAAATAGATCATTACGATCTCGCAGACCTCTCCGGCGGAATACAGAGAGTGATGCAGTTCTCCCGGAGCGATGAAGACCAGATCTCCGGCTTCCATCTGATAGACCGTATCTTTTAACAGGAAACGGCAGCTTCCCGACCAGAGATAAAAAATTTCATAAAAGCTGTGATAATGATCGGGCTGCAGGGGAGAAAAATCACCTCTGCGGCCTTTTTCCACGATGATCCGGTCAATATCCTTTCTGCCGCGTCTGCCTTTTTTCGTTGTGATATCCATAGCTGCTCCTTCACTTTTTAAATCTATTGACATTGATACAGTCAGAATACCACAAAAAAACAGTGCTTTCAACATAAACAAGCTATAAAAACAGCAGTAAATATTAAAAAATTACGCTATTATAATAATTGAAAAAGGAACCCGCTTCTTTCAAAAATACTTTTCTCTCTATCCCCCTCGGTACACTCCCCCCTCGCCGAGGGGAATTTTTTGCGCAAAAATCACAGAAAACAGGCAGTCTCGTTACAATGGATTGCGCATTTTCCAAAGGATTGTTACCATAAGGGTACAGATCGGCCGGCATACGGTGCTAAAGCAAAGGTGCTAAAGCAAAGGTGCTAAAGCACCTGAGAGTTTGTAGAGTACAGAAAGGTATAGGGATTAGTATGGATAAAAAGAAAACGGGCAATCTGATCCGGGAAGCCAGACAATGCAAAAATTATACCCAGAGTGAACTGGGAAGGATGTTAGGGGTGACCAACAAAGCGGTATCCCGGTGGGAGAATGGAGAAAGTTTTCCGGATATCGGCGTATTGGAGTCCCTGTCCCATCTGTTGGAACTGCCGATTCAGGACATTGTGACCGGAGAGCGGGCGGGAGACCGGGAGGAGGCTGTGACGGAAGTCGTGAGACTGGCAAAGCTCCAGGAGCAGCGGAAACGTGAAAAGAGGATCCTGTATCTGATCGTGCTGGGGCTTTTGATCTATCACTGTGTCATCGGGATCTGTTTATTTTCCGGAAGAGGGTTGTTTGGGGGAAGAGATATTGCCTGCCAGGTGGCCGGAATCTCCATGGCGGGGACACTGACGATGCTGGGGCTTGTATACCGGTATTTCGGAAAGGAAGAGGATGTGAAAATGATTCCCTCCAGTCAATTAAGCAGAGGACTTGGAATAGCATCCCTTGCGATGCTATTGTGGAGTGTTGGAATCATGTATTTAAGCTTCGGAATGGTCCGGGCAGGAAGTGTTCCCCTTGGTATGGAACTCAGCTCCCTGGGACCGTTTTTGAACAATCAGCTTTGTGCGGGCTATGCCCTGAATGTAATATTTCTGGCAGTGGAAATGTACCGTCTGCTCATGGAGCGGACGGTACTGCATCCGGGATGTGTGATCTCACCGGCGGTCATCTATCTGGATTTCTTTTACATAGACATTCTGGGCCGGATGGATACCCTGGACAGCGTCTGGAAGGCACTGGACAGAGGGACGGTACTCATTTTGCTGGAGGCAGTGTCGGGAATTGTATTTCTGTTTATACAGTCCCACCGTTCTCGTTCTCACGCATCCGATAGCCCACACCAATCTCAGTGAAGACATACTGGGGCTGCGCGGGATTCTGTTCCAGCTTTCTGCGGATGTTCGCCATGTTGACACGGAGGATCTGATTATTATTGTCCATATAGGGACCCCAGATGGCATTCATGATATAGCTGTAGGTCAGGACTCTGCCGGAATTCTCTGCTAAAAGTGTAAGCAGCTGGTATTCGATCTGGGTCAGATGTACCTCTTCGCCCCGCAGGCGGATCAGACGTTTTTCGAAATCAATCTCCAGATCCAGTGCCTTATACACATGACCGGGAGTCTGGGCGTGGCTGTGCCGCAGAGAAGTGCGGATCCTTGCCATGAGCTCGCCGGTGCCGAAAGGTTTTGTGATATAATCGTCCGCACCCAGATCCAGAGCGGAGACCTTCTCCTGCTCCTTGGTGCGGGCAGATATGATGATCACGGGAACATCGCTCCAGGAACGGAGCTTCTGTAATACCTCCAGTCCGTCCATGTCCGGCAGCCCTAAGTCTAACAGGATCACGTTGGGGCAGAAAGAAGTGCTGAGACTCAGTCCCTCTCTGCCGTTTAAGGCATGCATGATCTTGTAGCCTTCCCGGTCCATGGTGGCGGTGATGAAATTACTGATACTTCTATCGTCTTCGATTAAGAGAACTTTGATCTTATTCATATCTGTGATCCATATCCTTTCCGGTATTTTCAACAGTTCTATCTTATGTGGCTGAGTATACTTATTTTTCCGTAGCGCTAGCTCCAGCCTTGGGAAGTGTGAAACAGAATTCCGCGCCATCCGCATGATTCCGGCCACTCAGCGTTCCGTGATGGGCGGTGATGATGGTCTTGCAGATGGACAGACCGATACCCATGCCCTTGCGGGAATCCGAGCTCCGGGAATTGTTGTAGGTACCCGTCTCGAACAGATTCTGTAATTTTTCTTCCGACAATCCTTTTCCGTAGTCTCTCACAATAAAAGAGACATGCTCCGGATGATCCTCCACGATGAAATCAATGGGCAGGATACTTCCGGAATGAACGATGGCGTTTTCCAGCAGATTGATGGTGACCTGCTCGATCAGCACCGCATCCATGGGGATCATCAGAAATTCCTCGGGGATCTTGACCCGGATGGCGGCATCGGGATAGCGTTTTTTCAGTTTCTCCAAAGCTTCTCCCACCACTTCCTCCACCGGTTCCTTTGTGGTATTGATGCTTAAGCTGTCTCCCTGGATACGAGTGACGGACAGCAGATTTTCCACCATATTCAACAGCCAGTTGGAATCCTCGTAGATATTGGTCATGATCGTACGCTGCTCGGTGGAGCTTAGATCGTTCTGACTTTCCAGAAACAGGGAGCTGTTGCCGATGATGCCGGTGAGAGGTGTGCGCAGATCGTGGGAGATAGCACGCAGCAGATTCGCACGCATCTTTTCCATTTCGGCCTCTGCCAGCCGCTTTTCCCGCTCTGCGATCATCTCGGACTGGATGGTCATATGGGAGGTCATGGTACACAGGATCAGAGTGATCCCGCTCATCAGCAGGAAGGTGATAGGGTAGCCGGTCAGTGTGAAATTAAGCTTATAATACGGATAGGTGAACAGATAATTGATCGCTATTACGGAAAAAAGGGTGCAGGCAATGCCGTAGCCGTAGCCCACCGTCCATCTGGCGATGATCACCAGTGCCAGAATGTAGAACAGTGCTACATTGGCATGGTTGTCCGGTACTATATGCTGATATAAAAAAGAGGCAAGAGTGGCGCACAGCATGCAGGCGGCACAGATCAGGATACTGATGGCGTGTCTGGTAAAGGGTGGTTTTAAGCGGAAGCTTTTCCGCGATGATTTTTTATCGGAAAGTGATCGGAACACGGTGTGATCCTCCATGAAATATTGTTAGTTGTTTTGTAAATTTATTATAACTATAGTACCATTACTTTGCAATGCAAGGTGTAAAGAAGTAGTTAAGGATATATGAAAACCGGTATATTTTCCCCTAAAGCTACGGCAAAAGGCAGGTATCCTCAGGAAAATCCAAGACACAAAAAATAGGAACATATACTTTCGTTAGGTTGACATCAGGAAAAACATTAGATTAAAATGTAGTATGGCGGCGGTCCTGAAAGGGCGGACCGTCTATGTGGACAGGAGAGGAATAGGTTATGTTTCTGACAGGATTGGCACTATTGCCGGCCATCGCACTGGTGGTATGGATCTATAGACAGGATAAGGTGGAGAAGGAGCCGAGGGGATTATTGTGGAAAATATTCCTGTTCGGTGTATTGTCTGTGATCCCCGCCATGATACTGGAAATCATTCTGGATGAAGTATTTCTGGTATTTATGGATGCAGATACGCTGTGCTACGTGATCCTGGATAATTTTATCGGGGTGGCACTGATCGAGGAACTTTGCAAGATGCAGGCGGCCAAATGGGCGGCATGGAAGCATCCGGCATTCAATTATAAATTCGATGCCATCGTGTACTGTGTGACTTCGGCATTAGGATTTGCAGCCATTGAAAATATTCTGTATTGTCTGGGCGGTGACATTGGGACGGCAGTGACCAGAGCCCTGTTGTCCGTGCCTTCCCATGCCATCGATGGCGTGATCATGGGATATTTCTTCGGTGTGGCGAAGGAGGCAGAACTTGCAGGCGATAAAAAACGCAGGAAACGCTACCTGAAGCTCAGCGTGTTCATGCCGATGATCGAACACGGTATCTATGATTCCGCATTGTCTCTGGATGCGGACTGGATCTTCGTTTTCTTTTTCCTGTTTGTGATCGTGGTGGATGTCTGGGCCTATAAATTTGTGAAAAAGCAGTCTGGGCAGGACCGGGAGCTGTCTGCATAAAGATTGCGTTAAGACCCCGTGAAAATTTTATAAATTCACGAAAAACGGTAGGATCGGGTCTTTGCTTCATGTTAAGATAAAGAAAACATAAAGAAAGGAAAGACCAATATTGAAGTTATTAAATCCAAAGATCCGGCAAAAATTTGCAGAATCCTTGAAGGCGGTCCTGCCGGTAGTAGGGATCGTGATCGTATTAAGCTTTACCATAGCCCCCATTACCTCCAGTATCCTGCTGTGCTTTCTGGTGGGGGCGGTGATGGTCATGGCCGGTATGATGTTTTTCACCCTGGGTGCGGAGATGTCCATGACCCCCATGGGAGAAAAAGTGGGTGCCAGAATGACCCAGAGTAAAAACATTCTGCTGATCGTAGTGTTATCTTTTCTGTTGGGAGTGGTGATCACCATTTCCGAGCCTGACTTGCAGGTGCTGGCGACACAGGTGCCTTCGGTGCCGAACATGACGCTGATCCTGGCAGTGGCAGTGGGCGTGGGAATCTTCCTGGTCATTGCCCTTCTGCGTATGCTGATCGGTGTGGCACTGCCGCCGCTGTTGACCTTTTTCTACATAGCAGTGTTCGTTCTTGCATTTCTCGTACCGGAGAACTTCCGGGCAGTGGCGTTTGATTCCGGCGGTGTGACCACGGGACCCATGACCGTTCCTTTTATCATGGCTCTTGGTGTCGGTATTGCGTCCATCCGTAATGACCACCATGCGGCGGACGACAGCTTCGGTCTGGTAGCTCTGTGCTCCATCGGTCCGATCCTGGCGGTCATGGTGCTGGGGCTGATCTATAAGCCGACCAATGCGGATTACCAGCCGGTGGCGATCCCGGAGATCTCTGATTCTGTGGAACTGGCGCAGCTTTTTGCCCATGGGCTTCCGGATTATATGAAAGAGATCGCACTCTCATTACTTCCCATTGTATTGTTTTTCGGTCTGTTCCAGATATTTGCCCTGCGGCTGTCGGGGAAGACACTGGCGAAGATCCTGATCGGTCTGGTGTATACTTATATCGGTCTGGTGCTGTTTCTGACCGGCGCAAATGTGGGCTTTATGCCTGCCGGCAATTACCTCGGTCAGGTCATGGCAGCCAGATCCTACCGGTGGGTACTGGTGCCGGTGGGAGCACTGATCGGTTACTTTATCGTAAAAGCGGAGCCCGCGGTCTATGTACTGAATCATCAGGTAGAGGAGCTGACGGACGGCGCCATTTCGGCCCGCTCTATGGGCGTGAGCCTTTCCGTGGGTGTCTCCTTATCCGTAGCACTGGCGATGATCCGCGTGCTGACGGGGATCCCGATTCTATGGTTTTTGATCCCGGGCTATGGTGTGGCGATCGGACTATCCTTTTTTGTACCGAAGATATTCACAGCGATCGCCTTCGACTCCGGCGGTGTGGCGAGCGGTCCCATGACAGCTACCTTTTTACTGCCGTTAGCGCAGGGCGCCTGTGTGGCGGTGGGCGGCAATTTAGTCGCAGATGCTTTCGGTGTGGTAGCAATGGTAGCCATGACACCGCTGATCACGATCCAGATATTGGGAATGGTATATCAGTTAAAGCAGCAGAAGAGCGGTGCAGGCGTATTTGCCGGTGCGGCGGATGCATTTGGTGCTTTGGATGAGAATGCCATCATTGAACTGTAGGAGGTGTGCCCATGAGTGAATTATATATGATGGTCACCATCACCAATCGTCAGCTGACGAGGAAATTCGTGGAATGCTATAAAGAAAAAGGCGCACAGGTCGGCAGTGTTACCGTCGGCATGGGAACCGCGGCGAATGAGATCTTAGATTATTTTGGACTGGACGGCATGGAGAAGAGCGTATTGTTCCATCTTGTCACAGATGCTGCCTGGCGGCAGATCAAGGCTGCTCTGCGTAAGAAAATGCAGATCGATCTCCCGGGAATGGGAATCGCATTTATCATTCCCGTGAGCAGTGTCGGTGGCAAGAAAGCATTGAATTACCTGACCTGCGGGCAGGAATTCGTAAAAGGAGAGGAGTCCACATTGAAAGAGACGAAGAATGAGCTTCTGGTAGTGATAGCCAATCATGGATATACGGAACTGGTCATGGATGCAGCGAGAGAAGTACATGCGGCAGGCGGCACAGTCATCCATGCCAAGGGCACCGGAACAGAGAATGCACAGCAGTTTCTGGGCGTGACACTGGTGCCGGAAAAAGAAATGTTGTTCATTGTGGTAAAAAGTGAGCAGAAAAATTCCATCATGCGTGCTATAATGGAAAAAGCAGGACTGGAGAGTAAAGCACAAAGCATAGTATTCTCCCTTCCTGTGACAGATACTGCAGGCATGCGCCTGATGGAGGAGATGGGAGAGACATGACAAACGGCTTATCCGGACCCAGGAAGCAGTTCCTGGACGTGCTCCGGGTACTGGCAACCTGTGCAGTGGTGCTGATGCATGTACTGACAGGTGCGACAGATGTGACAGATGCGTCGATAGTGCCGGAATACCGGTCATTATTGCTGTCAGTTATGGATCTGGTGACCTGGTGCGTTCCTATATTTTTATTGATCTCGGGATATTTGTTCCTGAATCCGGAACGTACATTGACTTATCCGGTCATGATTAAAAAATATTGCAGGAGGATTGCGCTGGCGATCCTCCTATTCGGCGTTCCGTATGCAGCTTCCGAGCTGGTAGTGGCGGAGCGGACCTTCCGGATCAGGATGATCCCGGAGGCACTGAAGATGACCCTGACGGGACATACCTGGTCCCATATGTGGTATCTGTATCTGATCTTGTTTTTATATCTGATCACGCCGCTTCTGAAAAAAGTGCTGCGGGTGCTGCCGGTGTGGGGTGTTGTAGCAATGATGGCAGTGATCTTCTTAGGAAGCAGTGTGGCACCGTTTCTGAATAAGGTACTGGATGTCAACAGTATTCCGGTATTGCCGGATGGCGGTGTGTATTTCCTGTATTATCTGTGTGGATATTTCTTCGCGGTGAGAGAAGTATGTGTGGACAAGGGAAGGAATGTATGGCTGACAGCTGCAGTAGCGGTTCTGGCTCTTGGAATGATCCTGAGCAGAACACTCGCCGGATTCTCCATCCAGATGGCATACAATTATCCGTTTACAGTACTGCTTGCAGTGCTTCTGTTCGCTGCAGGATGGAATGGAAGTATTCAAAAACACCGGATCCCCTGGCAGGAGGCGGGAGCTTTGAGCTTCGCCGTATACCTGGTACATCCGGTGTATGTGAATCTGCTGTATAAATTCGTGAAGATCACACCATTTACGGTGTTGGAACAATGCGGTGTGCAGTCTGTAGCCGCGGGACAAGCGGTATTGATTTTGCTGTTGACTGTATTCTGTCTGGTAGTGCTGGCACTGGCAACGGCTACCGCGTGGGTACTGCGCAAGATCCCGGTGTTAAGAAAATATGTGCTGTAATTACTTCCGTTGCCAACGCCCGGAAGCACCGCAGGGCAATACCAGTCCACTCTCGGTGACGGGGAGGCCGATCTCTTCGGCTT
>ERZ650918.3160-NODE-3160-length-10217-cov-3.159909_pt1 | contig 10217 bp, 5 predicted proteins | sample MGYA00514758_ERZ650918 | MGnify/ENA metagenome assembly ERZ650918 | reverse complement strand
ATAAATGTAAGTGAGAAGTTGTATAAAATGTTTTGATGTGACTAATTGGAAGGATATATTTAATAGCTTATTCACATTATAAAATAACGAATATGCCAAATGCAAAAAAAACGCTTTCATTGGTGAATTATTGCATTGTATTTCTTGTATGTTGCTTTTGCAATAGTTCAAAGTTGGAGGGTACTATCAGAGTATCAATCCTCTATAATGATGCCACTTTTAATGATAATTTCATGCTATCACCTGTTCCTCCCTTTTGAAAATGTTCGAAAGGAGAGAGAATATCATTTTTACTCTTCTATTTGAAAGATACAATTGCTGGTTGTAAATTCTGAAATGTAGAAATTATGAGGCTGCTGGTATCTGTTATGTCTCAACTATGGACTGTATATTTATGATTCCCGGGACAATTTATGAAAAGAATAATTGATTACGTATAGAGGTCTTGTTTTGGCGAATTGGAAAATATGATGGATTGCTGATTCGTGTATTTATTAATTTAATTTGTTTGATTTATGAGAAAATTGTATCGATGTCTATTCCTGCTAAGTACACTTGTCTTAGCTGGGGGAATGTGGAGTTGTTCTGACGACGATGACGAAACTGAAAGTGTTGTTATAACACAAACAAGTACGGATGAAACGAGCGAAGTGTATGCAACTTCTGCTACGTTTAAACTGGCTACTCGAGGGGTGGAGTCTTTTGCCTATCAGGTAGTGGAAGGTGCTGATGCTACTGCTCCCGCAGGAGAAGTGATTTATGCTGAAGCACAGGAAAATAATATAGTTATTTCTGCGGAAGATGGTGATAATGAGGTTACGGTATATGGCTTGGAGGGGAATAAAACTTATACTGTATTTTTTGCCTTGAAAAAGGGTGCGGAGTATATTGTAAAGTCGCAGACGATTACTACGCCTGCTTATACACGCCTTATAACAGTTATAGACACAAAACCTTATAGTATAAAATTACATATTGAGATGCCGGAAAATACTTACTATAAGTTATCTTTTGGAGCTCGTGATATGTATCAGGCGCAAAAAGATCAATTTGGAATGACTGATGGTGACTATGTGTCATATGGACAATTGTATAAAGGTGCTAGGACTATAAACTTGGTTGATGGTGAATATTTGGAGGAAAATCCGGTACCGGATGAAGATTTTCCTATTCAGGTGTTACCTGGCTATCCTTATGTGATATTGGTTGCAGAATGTGATGCAGATGGCAATGTATTGTGTGAATATGATTATGGTGATGGCGGAGATGATTGGGAACCGATGAAAACTACCCGGTCGGCTACTGCTCCGATGACAGATGGCTATACGGAAGAGTGCTCTGACGCGGCAGTTACGTTTAATGGTAAGTATGCAAAGCAATATGTCTACGGTGGTTCAACATTGGTTGAGAGTAAGATTACCGTTGAAAAAACAAAAATAACGGAACGTTCGGCTACTTTCACGATTACTCCGGATGAAAATGTTGTCACCTATGTTGTAGACGCAATGACAAAGGAAGATTATGATTATTATGTTACGATATGTGGTGAAAGAGGTATACCTACTTTTGAACTCACTAATAATGAAATGTATACAGGCTCTCAGGTTATGTCTACCAATCCAGCTTATCTTCCTTTTGAAAAGGGGAAAACATATAAACTGATTGTTGTAGGCACATACAGTGAAGATTATAGTGTACAAAGTATTCAGATTATAGATTTCACCCCGTTTGAATCTACAAAGCCGGAAGCAAAACTGGAGATTACTGCTAAAGAAGACCCGGATAAAAATCCCTGGATGGTATGGTTTAACATCAAAGCTCCGGATAAAAATTGTTCATATATCAGATATCTGATGAATTATATGAAAGAGTGGACTCCTATGTTGAACTCGGGTACCACTAAAGAGCAACTGATGCAATCATATGGTAATTATGTTACAGAGGCCGAAATCATGAATGCAATTAATAGTAATGATGGTTATGACATCGGCTTCACTTCCTGGGAGCATACAGAGTCAATGCTTATGGTGGCTTCCTTTAATGAAGATGAAAAAATGGCGGTGTATGAAGGGAAGTCTACTTCTTTGCCTGAACCGGATAAAGAACGTGTGGATTCTCCACTTTTCGATGATTTGAAAGGGGATTGGACTGCGACATGTCAGGCCCAATGGCAAGATTATACCGGAACGTATGACCAAAAAGTCTCATTTAAGGTCACTCTTGCTGGCGGACCCGAACAGGGACCTTCTTCTGTGAGTGCAATGGACTCGAAAGATTATGATGCACTCTTCAGTTATTTCAAGGAAAGTGCCATGAAGAATGGCCAGGATGAAGCTACTGCTGAAGCTTATGCGAAAACCAAAGTGGCAGAACTCTTTGATGAGTATAAATCGGAAGCTACACGCTATGCCGGAAAATACAGAGGACAGAACCGTTTGGTTGGTTTGAGATTTGATGCAGCACATGAATATATGAGTGCTTGGGATTTATTCTGTGATCTCGATTATTCGGCTTATGACACTGAAGAGCTATTCTACGATTATGGTCCGAAGCTATTCCTGGAAATCAGTAAGGGTGAGAACGGTAAAGATAAACTTGAGCTGACAGCCGACCAGAGTTGTGTTGCTCCTGTTTCTGCATGGAAAAATTATGAAGTATTGTTCGTGGGATATAACTCTGCTGTTTATGATAATGCTCCTTTGGGACATTTCCCAGTAACGGTTTCTTCTGATAAGAATACGATTACAATCGGAGGTGTTGAAGCTGACGATGTGATGTGCTATCCTTCTCCGGCTTACTATTCATTTGTTAATCAACCTGTTTTCATTTCAAAGATTACGTCACCAATCACTCTGACAAGAGGTTGGACAGAACCGGAGAAGAAGATGGCTCCTATTGCGAAAGCACTTGAGCAAACAACTGTTAGAGCTGAAATGGTTGCATCTCATAAAGGAAATCGCTTTATGCGTACTAGTTTGCCTTGGACAAAGGATGGATTATTGCCACTGATGCCGGAGACTACTATAAAGTCCATTTCTCTGAAAGAGAATATTCAGAAGAAAGCAGCTGAATTACATACTAAGATGTCTAAGAAATAATCGTAGGCAATTAAAAACTATTTAAAGGATACACCGGAATTATTCCGGTGTACCTTTTCAGTAATTAATTAAGAAATACTCGATATGATGAAGAAAATCAGTTTCTTAATGGGGGTATTCTTCGTTTTTTCTACCCTTGTGGCTTATGCTCAAGTATTGCCTGATGTAAAAGTCGAAAACACTCGAGGTGAAATAATTTCTACTAAAACATTGGTTGACGGAAAACCTTTCATCCTTTCTTTTTGGGGAGTGACTTGCAAGCCTTGTATCACTGAACTTAACACGCTGAATGAACTCTTGGAAGAATGGCGTGAAGAAGTGGATTTTAATATTGTTGCTGTATCTATTGATGATAGCCGTTTTACGGCTCGTGCCCGGTCTATGGCCAAAGGGTTTGGGTGGGATTTTATCTGTTTGTTCGATAAGAACCAGAACCTGAAGCGGGCTATGAACGTATCTCTTACTCCACAAACTTATATTGTGGATGGAAATGGCAAAATTGTATATTCACATTCAGGCTATACTCCCGGTAGTGAACTGGAATTATTGGAGAAGCTTAAAGAACTACAAAAGAAATGAGAAAATTATATGCAATGTGGATGTTGGTCTGTTTTTCTGTGGCACAGCTCAATGCCCAGGAATCTAATAAAGGCCAGTTGACCGGAAGCCTGGAGAGCAACAGTATCTATTATGTGGAAGATACAGGTCTGGATGCCGGTTCTTCTGTAAACCCTGATGATCATTTTGGTTCAAATAACTATTTGAAACTGGACTATAGCTATGGTAAATTCTCTGCTGGTATTGGAAGGATTCTTACCTGCTTTGCAAGGATATGATTATGCTGTTTACGGTAATGGCAAGCGTACGCTTTTAGGGGCTAAATATGTGAGCTGGCAAGATGAGAATTTTGGTTTTCGTGCTGGTGATATTTACGATCAATATGGTAGTGGACTTGTGTTTCGCAGTTACGAAGATCGGGCTTTAGGCTTTAATAATTCTATTGAAGGTGTGCAGGGGCGTTATGAGTATAAAGAGTATGTCCGTTTGAGCGGGCTGTATGGACGCCCCCGCCTTTATCTGGATTATGCAGACAGTTACGTTCGCGGATTTGATGCCAGTGTTTCACTTTCTTCACTTCTGGGTTTACAGAATATGAATCTGAACGTAGAAGGTAGTTATGTGAATCGTTATGAAGATTTGAAGGAGAATGCCGATTTAATCGATATTCTTACCACCTCCAATCTTGATATGTTTTCCGGTCGCATTAATTGGGACTGGAATGATTGGACTGTACGTGCTGAGTATGTGAGTAAAGGGAAAGACCTGCCTACTTCTGTCAGTGCAAATATGGTGGATGGGAATGCAATCCTGGTGGAACTGGGGTATAGTCATAAACGTTTTAGTGTATTGGGCACATTTCGCCAATTGGAACACATGAATACGATGCTTACGTTGATAGGCGAAGGTGCCGGTAATGTATTGAATTACCTGCCTGCCCTGACTCGTCAATACACCTATATGCTGGCAAACCTTAATCCTTATCAGGTGAATGCCGAAGGTGAAGCCGGGGGGCAGATTGATGCCTATTACTCTATCCGTGGTGACAAGCAGCGCAACGATTACTGGAATTTCCATGCTAATTTCTCCACATTCTATTCGGATAAGGATTTGACCGGGGAAAGCCGTCTTTTGTGGCGTGATATCAATGCGGATGTAGAACACCAGTGGAATAAACGGTGGAAAACTGCTTTTCTGGTATCCGTGCAGGAATGGAGTCCCAGCCATGGTATGCAGGATGTAACTTACGCTTCAAATATCTTTGTACTGGATAATACGTATAAGTTTAATAAGAAGACGGCCTTGCGTGCAGAAGTACAATATCTCTACTCTACAGATTATGAGAAGGACTGGGTGGCTGCTTTAGTGGAATTGAGTCTGGCTCCCCGCTGGAGTTTCGCCGTAAGTGATATGTGGAACCATGGCACTACGGATAAGCATTATTATAATGCTTCTGTCAGCTATACGCAACATCGCACCCGCTTGCAACTGAGTTATGGGCGTAACCGTGCCGGATTTGTTTGTTCGGGTGGAGTATGTCGTTACCAACCTGCCTATACCGGTGCTAACCTGACGTTAACAACCAGTTTCTGATAACAATATGTAATATTAAAAGAATAATAGAAGAAATGATACATTTAAGTAAATACTTATATTTGGCAGCTATCATTGTAATAGTTGTCTTTTCCGCTTGTAGTGGAAATTCCAATGACGAACCGGAGAACGGTGGAGGTAACGAAACTGGTACTTTGGTATTGCGTACTTCGGCCACTGTAATTGAAGCAAACGGACAGGATGCGGCTGTCTTTACTGTAATGAAGGGCAACTCCGATGTAACGGACAAAGCTGTTATTTATAAGGCTTCGGCTGTTTATGGCAATACTTCCTTTTCTTCCGTTACAGAAGGAAGTTTTCAATTTTTTGCCAGCTATAACGGCGAGATTTCTGATAAAATCACAGTGCAAGCTGTAAGTGGCATACCTTCTTTGCCATCTGATCCGAGTGCGAACACTTTTGAAGGATTTAAGCAACGCGTATTGGCTGTGCAGGGCACCAGTACAGGATGTGCTTATTGTCCTTATATGATTTCCGGTATCAATATCTTCTCCGAAACAGAACGGGCAGCCAGCACTGTGTTTGTTGCAGTACATACTAATATTAATGAAACAGATCCGATGACTAATGAGGCTTCTCTGGCCATTATCAGTGCTGCGGGAATGAACAGTTTCCCGGCTATGGTGATAAATATGGATAAGAATATGTCTATCGGTTCCAATTACCCCCAGCAGATATCTAATACTATTTCTACAAATGTGAGGCTGGCTTTGGAAGATCCTGCCACTTGTGGAGTTTCAGCAGCCGTAAGCGGAACAGAAGCTTCCGGTAAAGTGAAAGTGCAGGCTAAAATAAAAGTAGGGGTAAATGCCGATTACCGTATTGCTGCTTGGCTGCTGGAAGATGGTATTCAACATGCACAAGCTAATTCTACTGATGTTACTTTGGATTCTCCGATGATCCATAATAAAGCTTTGCGTGCTGCTAATTCTACTTCTCCTGTAGCTGGTGTTTTACTGGGTGGACGCACCGGATGGACAAAGGGTGAAAAAGCGGATTTTTTCTGTGAGTTTAATATTGCACAGGCAGGCATCAATAATTTGAGTAAATGCCATGTTGTGATTGTTGTTTCCAAACCGAATTCAGCGAACCGTTTTATTGTTGACAATGTTATTGATTGCCCTATCAACGGGAGTGTTGCCTTTGAATACAAATAAAAACTTAATTCACCAGATATGACTAAAATGAAAAATCTCAAATTACTTTTCCTGTTCGCTTTATGCTTGCCTTTCGTGGCAGGCTGTAGCGATGGTGATGACGAAGCTCCTTACGTGGAAGTTTCGCAATCTTCGTTTACGGATCTGGATGCTACGGCTACTACATTAACCTTGAAGATAACATCGAACGCTTCCTGGACAGTGACTTCGGATGCTTCTTGGTGTGTACCTTTAAAAGCTGGTGGTGAAGGAACTGCCGATGTTCAGTTGAACATTGCCGAGAATATAGATAGAGGTACACGTACAGCCAGAATAACCGTTGTAGTAGCAGGGGGTGTGTCGTCTCAAACTGTTACGGTTAGTCAGAAAGTTGTTGTGCCTGATGATAATTATCACTATAAGTTACCTGTTGTTTTTCATGTCATCTATTCCAGTAAAAGTAATACGAAACAGTATGTGAAGACTGGCTGGCTGGAAACGATACTTGCTGATGTGAATAAACTTTATAAAAGTAGTGGTGTGGACTTGAATCTGGAATTTGTGCTGGCTACCGAAGATCCTGACGGCAATAAGATGGAGGAACCTGGTGTACATCGCATACAATGGGCCAATGCTCGGATCAGTTGCAGGGAATTTATGGGATACACTGCCAATACGCCTCAGAAGTATATTGACTTGATGTGGGATCAGGACCGTTATATTAATGTCTGTCTCTATACCTTCGCTGAAGAAGGTATATTGGGAATCTCTACTTTCCCTTACACAATTCAACCGGATCATTTAGAAGGCCTAAGTGTGCTAGCGTATGAGGTTGATTATACTAATATCCCTTACCCGCATTGTGTCAGTATCAATAACGATTATATTTATGACCATGATGCGTATTATAGCAGTTCTGATATTGTTGCTACGTTGACACATGAATTGGGACATTATTTAGGACTGCGCCATGCGTTCTCGGAAAATGACGAGGATCAGACGGGAAGTTCAGACTGGTGCATTGACAGTGACTTCTGTGAAGATACTCCGACATATAATAAGGCAGAGTATGATGACTACCTCCTGAAATATTTGGGAAATAGTGGCACAATGACCCAGGCAGACTATGAGGTTCTGGTGATGCGTAATGACTGTAAACATCCGGGTGTGACTTTTCGCTCGACTAATGTCATGGATTATGCCATTTCTGATGCAGACCGGTTTACGGCAGATCAGGCAACGCGTATGCGTTATGTGATGTTACGCAGTCCGTTCATTCCGGGACCGAAGATTCGCACTCCGGAACAGCAACAACCATCCAGTCGTACTCCGATTCATTTTGAAATGAAAGCTTATGAGTAAATGAAAGGGTAGTATCCTTATCAACTGATTCTTGATAATATAGGGGTTGTGTCACACATTTGAACACAATCCCTTCTTTTTATCAGTTATCTGATAAGTGGATATTCCAGACACATAATTGTTCCATCCATCGTCATCACAATTACCCTTCCTTTCCCTGCATTGATCAGAGAAGTGATTGCCGAATGAGAAATTTTATGAGACCACGCAATGCCGCTTCCATCTGTCTTCACAGCATGGAGCACGCCAAATTCGGTAGGAATAAAGACTAATTGTCTGGTCGTTTCCATTCGGGTGGGAATGAAATTACCCTTGTATGGCATCGAAGTACTCCAAAGTGTGGTGTACTTCCCGTGAGAGATATCTACGGCAGTTATGTTATCCTTAATTCCTTTCACATACATTGTTTTTCCGTCCGGTGAGAATCCGAGGGACTCCCGCCCTTTTGCTTTGTCGGAAGCCCAAAGAATTTCTCCATTATCGGGCTGGAAGGCACGTATGAAATAATCTGAACTGAGGACAATGACTTGTTCGGCCTTCTTGCTTTGATCGGTATAAGGTAGCACTATCGGCCAGCAGGCGCCCGGTGAAAAATATCTGCCCCGCTTGGTGTCGAACTCCCATACCTTTTTTCCCGTCTTTCGGTCGATGGCATAGAACATGGCTCCCCAGGTTCCTATATATACATGTTCTTTGTTTACGGCAGGGCGCGATTCTATGTATCCCTGCAAACCTTCGCAAACCCAGTTCAATGTGCCGTCGGCCAGTTTCAGTGAGTAGAACTTGCCGTTGCTGCTACCGATGTAAATGGTTTCGTTGGCAACCACCGGACAAGCCACAATAGGATAGTTGGTATTGTATTTCCAGTGCACAGTACCTTTCTTCTTGTCCAGCGCATAGACGAAACCGTCGCACGAAGAAACGATGACGAGTTTCGGGGTAATGAAAGGGGCGGAGAAGATTTTGTTTCCCGTAGTGTAGGTCCACAAGGTTTCTCCGTTGGTGGTATTGAGGGCATGAACCACACCCGCGGTATTAGTATAAACGTATAGGCTACCATCGATGCCGGCTTGTGAGGCCACGTCCGTCACATCTTTGAGTTTCCAAACCTCACGGATGGAAGGGTAGGTAGCATTGATAGAAAAGTCCGGGCGATAGTAAATCGTATCCTTCTTTTCGGCAGGAGATTGCAGTTGAATAGTGTTCCAAGCCGGACGGGTTTCGACCTTGATGATCCGTTCGTTGAACTCCAGTGTATTACCACGCAGGTGTACCAGATTATATCCGCCTATGGGATCTTCCCTTCTTAAGGAAGAACGACCTATAACGGCAGGAATACCTTCGGCATCGTAAGCATGGTTCACGTGAAGGTGACCGCCGAGTACAGCTTGTATATTACGCGTCTTAAGAATGTCGATAACTTCGTACCAGTTACTCAGGTCCTGATTGAGAGGAAAGTGATTGATGAAGATAATGGGTTGCTTTGCCGGAGTAGCACGGACGATGGAATCGAGCCACAGAATCTCTTCGCGGGGGATGTGAGGCGGTCCCATACGTAGGCTTGGTCCGGCGCCACAGCCGATGAAACGAACTCCCTGCCAGTCATAACAAAAATGGGAAGCTTGGAAAATCTTGTCGAACATCGTGCATCCGTTTTCACTCCAGTTTACATCATGGTTGCCAGGAATGAGGAAATAAGGCTTCCTGAAATCTTTCAGAATGTCTTGCAGCAAATAGAATTCTTTGGTATCACCGAATTCGGTGACATCGCCGCTGAGAATAGTGAAGTCAACATCTGGATTAGCATTGATGTCTTCAATGGATTGCCGCAGATCATCTTCGGCATAGGCGAAAGAATTGAGGTGTACATCGCTGAGCCAGGCGAAAGTGAAGGCTCGTTGGTTGATGCCTTGCCCGTAGGAGAGGACAGACAACGCTATCACGCAGATAGCCAATAAAATTCTTTTCATGATTTTTGGGGGTATTAGTAAGTGTTCCCCCAAAGATAAAAAGTTTCTGCGGTAAAACATTACTTTTACCGTAAAAACAAATAAGTTTAAGGGAAAGACGGATCATTTGTGCCCCACCATTTACACCAGTGCTCATCAATGTTTCCACTTCACCCAGCGTTTCAGAAACTCGCCATGCAGCAGCACCGTCACCACAGGATTCCTGAGCAATGGTCAGTGTAATGTGCTCGCCGAATACTCCGGCGAAAAGAGCCATCTTTTTGAAGAGGTTTACATCTGCCGACAAAGATAGATGATGTTTTTATTGCCTGGTCAGGATGATGTTACAGATACTTTTCATCACGTTACATCTTTAGGATGAAATCTTTAAAGATGAGAGATAATACCTGATCTATTTAGTCAATATTCAAAAAATATTCATTTAGGTTTTGTGTAGGCTTCAAATCAAGCTTCTTTCTCAATCTGTACCGGTTATTCTC
>ERZ650918.3158-NODE-3158-length-10227-cov-6.652969_pt1 | contig 10227 bp, 7 predicted proteins | sample MGYA00514758_ERZ650918 | MGnify/ENA metagenome assembly ERZ650918 | reverse complement strand
CGTCCCGATAGGTCAGTAAATCTACAACCGCATAATAGGCTCGTTCATTCTTCATGCGTATTTCAAAACGGTTCTTGATTTCTGTATCTTCAACTTCTATGCCATTTTTGACATACTGCTCGTAATTTTTCTGATAGGCACACATATATAACTCACTACTGGTTGAACCGAGATATAAGGTTTCTCCTGTATTCTTTGGTAAATCGCTACCACATTTTTCCGTACCGCTGTAATCTTTCTGCATACGAAAGTAGGAGATACATTCGCCAGCCTTGTATTTTTCCTTTAACTTTGGAATATCTAATATTCCTGCTTTATCATTGATTGCCAAGTCAAGTCGTTTCATCTTACCACCTGCCGTTAAACAATCCAGCATAAAGTCATACCATGAGCGTTCCTGTGCCAATAGATAACTTTCCATTTGCCGACACCCTCTGCCTTTTAGTTCTAATAAAACACCTAAATGCTCTTGCATGGAACACATGATGTTGATGTCGCCTAAAACATATTTGCTTTCATATCCGTATTTTCCAAAATCTTCATAAAGCATATAATCGGCTTTTAGTTGTAATACTTCACGAATAATCTTTAATGCGTCTGTCGTAGGAAAGCGGACACGGAAGTAATCAATCAACAGAAATAGTGGTTCTTGCGGATTGAAACGCTCAATCTGTTTTTCTATCGTTTGTTTTAGTTCAGCAGAGGGAACAACAGTCCCATTCTCTATCTGGTTAAAATATGTACGACTGATACCACAGGCAACAGCAAGTTTTCTTTGTGTTACTCCATATTCTTCACGCTTTTGTCTTAATTCTTCTATAAAGTTTTTATCATTCATTCTTCAATTCCTCCAATCAAAAAAGGCAACTACCATATTTGATAATTGCCTATACTTAAATTTCCGCAAAAGAAAAGACAATCAATTTCTCGTTTGAAATCAACTGTCTTTCCTATGTCTTATTCAATTTTTATGTATTAAATGAGTGCTTTTTAGTTAACACCCTATTAAAAGCGATTTTACCTTGTAAATACAGCGTTTTCCGCTTAGTAGTGTATATTGTTTCTTGTTTTTTGTGCCCCCCTTGTTAGATAACGGGGGCTTACTGTTCGCTCGCAAGCTCGCTCAACTGCCGGAGTGAACCAGCCACTAAAAACGGTGGAAAAATCTAAGAGATTTTCCCACCGCCGTGTCTGGATCACTCCGCCTATTATGCTTTTTCGCTTTACCTTTTAATCCCCAATCATATTATACCTCTAATGCACGAATTAGATTTACCATTTCAATAGCTCCCTGTGCACATTCAGAGCCTTTATTTCCTGCTTTGCTACCAGCTCGTTCTATCGCCTGTTCAATCGTATCTGTCGTAAGAACACCAAACATAACTGGTGTTTCGGTATTTAAACTGATTTGAGCAATTCCTTTTGATACCTCACTACACACATAATCATAATGGCTTGTACTACCTCGAATAACTGCTCCCAAACAAATAATCGCATCATATTTTTTACTTTTTGCCATTTTAGACGCTATCAAAGGTATTTCAAATGCTCCCGGAACCCAAGCTACCTCTATGTCCTTTTCACCAACATTTTCTCTTTTCAAATTATCTAATGCACCTGCTAATAGCTTAGAAGTTATAAACTCATTAAATCTTGCTACAACAATACCGATTTTTATATTTTCTGCTACTAAATTTCCTTCAAAAGTGTTCATTTATTTTTCCTCCATATTCAAAATGTGTCCCATTCGGTCTTTCTTTGTCTTTAGATAAAAACTATCATAAGGATTTGCTTCTATTTCAATCGGTACTCTGCTTGAAATTTTCATTCCATAATCTTCTAACTGATAAACTTTATCAGGATTATTTGTAAGTAAATGCAATGATTTTATTCCCAAATCTCTTAAAATCTGTGCACCGATATAATATTCTCTTAAATCGCCTTGAAATCCTAATGCAAGGTTGGCGTCAAGTGTATCCATACCGTTATCCTGTAAATGATAGGCTTTTAGTTTATTGACAAGCCCGATACCTCGTCCCTCTTGTCGCATATAAAGCAATACACCAGAACCATTTTCTGCAATCATTTTCATTGCTTTATCTAACTGCTGTCCACAATCACAGCGTAAAGAGCCAAAGGCATCTCCTGTTAAGCACTCTGAGTGGACACGACATAGCACATCGTTTCCATTATTCAAATCTCCCATAACCAATGCAACATGATGTTCTCCATTCAATTTATTGATATAACAATGTGCTTTGAAATTCCCATATTTTGTAGGCATTTCTACAACCGAAACACATTCTACAAGCAAATCATATACTTTTCTGTATTCCTGTAATTCTTTAATTGTGAGGGTAGGTATATGGTGTGTTTGAGAAAACTGAATTAAATCAGGTGTTCTCATCATTTTCCCGTTTTCATTCATAATTTCGCAACATAAGCCACATTCTTTTAAGCCAGCCAACCTCAATAGGTCAACCGTTGCTTCTGTATGTCCATTTCTTTCCAAAACACCTCCGTTCTTTGCAATCAGAGGAAACATGTGCCCCGGTCTACGAAAGTCAAAGGGATTTACATTCTCAGTCACACACATACGAGCCGTTAATCCTCTTTCTTCGGCAGAAATACCTGTTGTAGTATCCTTATAATCAATAGAAACTGTAAAGGCAGTTTCATGGTTATCTGTATTATCTTCAACCATAGGGGAAAGCATGAGCCTGTTAGCCAGACTTTCACTCATAGGCATACAGATTAAGCCTTTTGCATAAGTCGCCATAAAATTAACATTTTCTGTTGTCGCAAATTGTGCCGAACAAATTAAATCCCCCTCATTTTCTCTCTCTTTATCGTCCATAACCAAAACAAGTTTTCCCTCTTGTAACGCCTGCAATGCCTCTTTTATTTTTTGATATTTCATAATTCCTTTATCCTTTCTGCTAAAATCCGTATCGGCATAACAACTCTTTCGACAACTCTGTTTCATTGCTGTTGTCTATGAGTTTCTGCACATATTTCCCTAATATATCATTTTCAAGGTTTACCATATCCCCGACTTGTTTATTCTTGAGAATTGTTTGCTCCAAAGTATGAGGGATAACGGATACCGAAAAATCTGCTTTCGATACTTTTGCGACAGTAAGACTAATACCGTCAATAGCAATCGAACCTTTTTCAACAATTAGATTTAAGATTTCTCTTTGCGTATTGATTTGATACCACACCGCATTTTTGTCTCTACGCACAGACGATATTCTGCCTGTCCCATCAATATGCCCCGTAACAATGTGACCGCCCAACCTGCCATTCATAGGCATAGCTCTTTCTAAATTCACAAGGTTTCCATGTCTTAACAGGCTAAGAGCCGTTCTGTTCCATGTTTCATTCATCACATCAACTGTAAAAGATTGTCGAGTGAAACAAGTAACTGTAAGGCAGATACCATTGACTGCTATGCTGTCGCCTAAATGTATATCCTCTAATATTTTTGAAGCTTTAATGGATAGTTTACAGTTACAAGTATCTTTCTGTATTCTTTCTACTTTACCGATTTCTTCTATTATTCCTGTAAACATGGATAAATCACTTCGCTTTCTATGAAATAATCATTTCCCACTTGAGAAAAAGCATATGGTTTAAGCATAATGGCGTCATTAGGAAAAGCAACACCTTGACCACTTACAGGGCTTTTTGCACTCCCACCAAATATTTTAGGTGCTATATAAATTTGCACCTCATCAACAATCTGTTGCTCAAGAGCACTCCAATTCATTGCACTTCCACCCTCTAAAAGTAGACTGTCTATCTGCATATTTCCTAAACATTGCATTAAATTCATTAAGTCAATATGATTACCTTTTTTCTTCGTATAAATAATTTCACAACCACATTTTCTGTAAAGAGCAATCTTACTTTCATCAATAGAAGAAGTAGCGATATATGTTTTAATGTCATTCGCTGTTTTGATAATTTTTGATGTAATGGGTGTTCTTAAATCTGTATCACATACGATACGAATAGGATTTTCCCCGTTTTCTAATCGGCATGTCAGTAAAGGGTCATCTTGAATAACGGTATTCACTCCTACCATGATCGCAGTAACCTTATGCCTGAATTGATGTACTTGTTTTCTCGCTTTTTCGCCACTTATCCATTTTGATTGATTTGTATAAGTTGCTATTTTCCCGTCCATTGTCATTGCATATTTCATAAAAACATAAGGAATATGCCTTGTAACATATTTTCTAAAAACTTTGATTAACTGTTGACACTCCATTTCTAAAATTCCTATCACAACTTGAATGTTGTTTTCCTCAAGTACCTTTACACCTTTTCCAGACACAATAGGATTACAGTCTAAAGTTCCGACGACTACTCTTGTAATGCCACTTTTAATAATTGCTTCTGTGCAAGGTGGTGTCTTACCATAGTGACAGCATGGTTCAAGTGTTACATAAAGTGTTGCTCCTACAGGTGACTCCCTACAATTTTTTAATGCATTTCTCTCTGCATGCAATCCACCAAAGATTTCATGGTATCCCTGTCCTATAATTCGATTATCTTTTACAATTACTGCCCCAACCATAGGATTAGGATTGACATAGCCAGCACCTTTTTTTGCCAGTTTTATTGCTAATTTCATGTATTCTGTATCGCTCATTTTTACACCTCCAAAAAAATACATGCCTTGAATAAAATCTATCCAAGACATGCAAAAGAGGATTTATGCGATTAAAGAAAATGCTCTGAAACAATATAAAATCATTCCAGAGCACGCAAAAAAAGCATAAACTTACTTTCATCTTCTTTCATCCAGACTATACTGTCGGCTTTGGAATTTCACCAAATCATGCCTTTCGGCTCGTGGGCTATACCACCGGTAGGGAATTACACCCTGCCCTGAAGATAGTTATTCAATTACGGACAATTATAATATCTGATATTATATCTGTCAATAAAAAGTTTTTTTCTCGTTTATCCAAATACAATAATTTGCAAGCAGGTAAACACAGGTTATTTCTTAATATCCTTTTGTTTGGGAAACTCCAGTTTCCAATCCGGTGGCAGAGCGATGGCCAGCTCTGCTCGTTCCAGCTTGTATTCCGCCAGTTCCTCCGGCACATTCATCCGGTGAGCACCCATACCCATCGTCACCAGTGTGTAATAGTCACGCTCCTCAGAGGGAGGAACAACGCAGATGTCCACATGGATGTCAGGAGAAACCAGTTCATGGAACACATTCTCAAACTCACCAAAGGTGTTTTTGATGTGCTGCTCTATCGCAGACATCTCATCTTCCGAATAAACCTCCGGCTCACTGTTTTTTCTTGAGGACCAGAAGGCATCCGCTTTCGTACCGTCTGGATTTAGGAAAATCTGAAAATATTGGTCCTCTCCCGGCTGTTGATAGACAAGCCCCATGCGGCGGATCTGGTCCACAAACACACCTGTTAGAACGCCCTCTGGTTCTCCTTCCGGGGTGTGGGTCAGCCATTCCCCGCTGTCCAGCCGTTCTTTAAGCTGCCGCAGCCAGTCCGTTCCCATCTTAGAGAGTCCGGCTTCGTTCATGCGGAAGGAAAGCTCCACAAGATACTCCTTCACCGGGTATTGAAATTCGCAGCAGGGGGCGTTTTTCTCATAGCCATACTTCTCTGGGCGGAATAGCTCATAAAATGCGGCAAGCCCCGCTTCGTCCACCCGGATACAGGCCAAAGCGCGTTGTTTATCATCTGCATCCTCGTCCAACCCCTGCTGGAGCATCTGGTCGGCGCCGGGATCAATCCAATGGTACTCCATCTGTTCCAGGGTGGCCCCAGCTTTGATCTCTTTTTGCAGGGTCAAAAACTCATGATCACCCGGTTCCAGTTCCAATCCATGCTTGACGGCATCCAGCGCACCTGCTTTATCTCCAAAATGCGCCCGCAACTTTCCCACTTGCAGCCAAACCCAGGGGTAGTCCGGCTCTTGCTGAGCGCCCTGCTCTGCATATTCCAGTGCTTCTTCCAGCCTGCCGCAGTACATCAGCGCCACAGAATACCGATAGTACCAAGTAGCGCAGCCCACGGCATTTTCCTCGGAATCCTTCATCCATTCCACAGTACGGTAGTAGTGGATATAGTCATCCAGATTGTTGCTGGCGAAGGCATACCAGAGGGCAATCTGCAAATCCCGATGAGCCTGCTTTTCGCTGAACCTTCCTTCGTCTACGCCTCTTTTGATAAAATCCTCCAGCCAGTCAAGCATTTTCCCAAAGTAAGCGGCAGTTCCTTCATCAAAGGATTCCAGTGTTTCAATATCCTCCGCCGAGAGCAGGGAGCCAGTTTCCTCATGAATATCAGGCTCCGGTTCTTTCTCGTCCAGCAGCGGCACACCACCCACATCCCGCCGGAATGCGTGGAAGTGAGCATAGGGCAGGTCGCTTCCCTCAAAGAATGCCTGTGCTGCTGTTAGTACAGCGGGCAGATCCCAGGCGATAAAATCCAGATACCCACAATACAGACCAGTGGCCCCACCCAGGAAGGTCACGGCTTCCTCTCCTGCATCCCGCAGGATAGCATCCCGCAGGTTATCCCGGAAATCCAGAATGGCTTTCACTCGTTCCTCACCGGTAAAACCGGACAGCGGGTACAGGAGGAATCCAGCGGCAATGCCATCCTTGTGGTACTCATCCACCATATCACTGCGGGCAGTCAAGTAGTCGTTGATGAGCACCGGAAGGCGGCAGCTTCCAGTATAGACATCCAGCCGCCAGTCAGCCTCCGGGTCCTCCACCGGTTTCAGTTCATAGGCAAGGTAGCTGTTTTCCAGGTAGTCGCTGCCATCCCGCCAGAGAGAAAGTCCCATGCTTTGCAGCAACTCCGGCAGTTCAGAAAGCAGCTTGGCCGGTTCGTCTTTCGGCTGAGCATAAACATCAAACCCAGCAACAAAGGCGATAGCGGAAACTTCTCCGATGGTTTGATCCACCAGCATAGAGAGTGCCCACCAGACCTTGTCTGTGTCCTCTTTCAAGATCGGCGTCAGCTTTTCACAGTAAAGGACCAGACTTACCTGATGATCCTCTGTTTCCTCTGCCCACATCTGCACATCATCAGCCCGAACTTCGATCTCTCCAGCTCGCAGCTCGAACCCCTCACAGGGCTGGCGGCCTACCCAGATATTCCAATGCTCAAGCACCGATTCTGGGGCCTGCTTCTGGAAGTACACCAACGGGAACAGGCGGGAGCGAAGCCCCTCTGGACTGAGGATCAATTCATGCTTTTCGCCATTGAAGCCCAGCTCAAAGGAAGTATCGCGCAGGGCCGTCTTGAGTGCATTCCCGCACTTTTCAATCAGTTCTTCGCCACGCTGGTGCGTTTCGTCCGTATCTATGATTTGACGCAGCTCCGCCTCAATCTGAGAAAAGGCTGCCCATGCTTCCTGCGTCCTTTCACGGAAGTTCTTTTCAAAGCGGGGCAGGGACAAACGACGGCGGCATTCGTCTATGCACTCCTGGGTATCTTTGTCTCCGGGACGGGCTTCCAGGGCCTTTTCAAAGTAACGCAGGGCGGGACCTTCCTCATCCAGGCAATAATAAGCGGAAGCAGTCCGATAATTCCAGCAGTGATCTTCGGCAAAATACTCCTCATGGGGAGCCAGAAGTTCCAGCGCCTTTTCAAAAGGCTCCCGTTCTCCTATATCTGCAACGGCAATATATGCCTTGGCCAATTCGCTGTCCAGTTCCGGGGTGCGCTCCTCGGCAGGAATCGCTTCCAGGGTGTCGATTACCTTCTGCGCTTCATCCTGTTCAAACCATTGCTGGCATTGTTTCAATAAATCCATATCATGACCTCCTTTTTATCTTTGGTTAAGATAATTTGCCAGTTTTTTCTCCAGTAGTTCTATCAAATCATTGCAGAGACGCTTTACCTTGTCCTGTTCATGAGCGTAGTACCAGACGGTTTCCTCTCCAGTGCGGAGCAGGAGCTGGTCGCCGTCCGCTTCTTTCCAGAACTCTCCCAGCACACAATACTTCTCTCCATGGATGGTCAGATCAAACATCCCGGAAAGGGTAAGGATCACGCCCGTGGATACCTGTATGCCAGCGGTCAGCAGGAAGAACTCTCGCACCTGGGACGGGAATGTGAAGTCCAGCTTACTTTCTTGATTCCCGATTTGCTCCTCAGTGGCGGCGGGCTTGATCTCGTCAGAGGGGTCAAGTACCTTTGCCAACGCCTTGGAGAACTTGGGGTATCGGCAAAACAGCTCCGGGTTGTTGGCCTTGAACTCCTTTTGCTTTTCCCTCTGCACTCGCTCCTGCTCCTTGCAAAAAGCGTCCAGCTCCGCCAGATACCGTTCCTGATAGAGATTGCTGGCCTCAAATGGTGTGCCGCTCTTTTCCAGAATGGCGATAGCTCCCTTTTGGCTACCAAACACCGGGACCCACTTAAAACCGTGTCGGCAGGGTTTCAGTTTCAGGAATTCACCTCGATTGAGCAGGGTTTCCAGCTCCGGCTCATGCTCGTCCCACCAGTTTCGCCAGGTTTCGGGTGTTTCTCGTCCCTCAGCCAGATCTATAAGTTTTGCTATCAATGTTTCTTTGTCTATCATGATGTTCATTCCTCACAATCCCACGCGCTGCCAGCCGTCCAGCCGCTCCTGCACCGCGTCGATCATCCAAACCTCGCCCACACGCTTCATGAGGAAACGGCGGTCAAAGCCGGTATTTTTCTCTCTGGTGTAGATGTAGAGCTTGTTCTTGGTGATCTGCTCCGCGTCAAGGAATTCTTCCCCCTTGTAGGTGCCCTGGGCACTGTATGAGAGATCCAGAGGCAGATAGCCCGGACGGGGCTTTTCGCTCACATACTTCTCCCAGATCGCCAGCAGGCGGGGCACCGCCTCAGCATCTTCAAACCCGGCCTGCTCCATATACTGCTCCCATTCTGTCATTTCGGCAAAAAAAGCGGACAAGATTCTGCGACATTCCGCCGCCGCCTGTTCATCCAGCTGGACGGGCTTTTTGGCCTTTTCCCGCTGGAGCCGGGAGAAGTGTTCCATCTGCTCCTTGGCAAATTGCACATGGGCCACCGGCTTGATATAGTTGTTGCCGGCGATGGCCAGCAGGCCCTCGTATGTCACAGCGGTATGGTCAATCTGGATGTGGGAGAGTTTGGAGATGGAGGCTGCCTGGAGCAGACCGGCATCATCCAGCCCGGTGCGGTTAAGGGTCAAAAGATCCAGCTTGCAGCCTTGCAAGGCGGACAGGCCCCTGCCGTGAATGGCGGAATTGCCGTCCAACAGCAGATAGCGTAGCTTTGGCATAGCGGAAAAGACGGGGAAACAGGCGTCAGTGAGCGCGCCGTCCTCCACACCGAAATTCACCATGCTTTTGTGCCCGGCAAAGGGGGCAAGCAGTTCATCCGTCGCCGGATAATCTTTCACATGGAATCCCACCAGGCTGTAACCGGCCAGCCGCTCCATGAGTTCCATGGTCAGCTCCGGAATTTCAAATTTCTTTTCTCCGTCTAAGGTCAGGACACCGTTTTCCCAGTCCGCTGTCCGCGCCCGTTTTGGTAATTCCATAGCGTGCCTCCTTATTCCTGCTCTTTGTAACTGGCTTCAATGTCGATGAAGCGCACATACACGGCGCAGACTTCGCCCTTGGCGTCATAGCCGAAGTAGACGGGATAGTAACCGTCACCCCAGCCGGAAGCGAAGATGGGCAGGTTGCAGTCCGTGTCCGGCACCGTCCAGTTGAGCCAGTCGCCGTAGTCCCCCTGATATTTTGGGTGGGCTTGGGCGTTTTCCTCCAGTAAGTCACAGAACAAGTCGTTGTAGGGGTCGATGTCCGGGTCCACCTCCAGCCGCTTGGCCCAGTATGTCTTGAAGGCCGCCTGGGTCTGGATGTCCGCAATACACCCCATCCCGGCATCCACGCCGAAACCGAAGTAGTCGTCATCTCCCAGCGCCGTGTCCAACTCCTCGTTGCCCACCATGCCCAGCTCATAGCGGACAGGCTTCTTCTGAGAAACCTCCACCTTGACGCAGGCGTAGCGGTCGCCGTATTGTTCGCTGGGTACCACGCAGATTTTCACGGGATAAGTTCCGGCGGGGATCGTTTGAAGGAACGGCAGAGTGTCCTCCAGCTCCACCAGCGGATCGCAGGCGAAGATCTGCCCGGTGGGGAAATGGACGGCGCCGATGTCCAGCACATCCACCGCCATGTTCCCAATCACTTTCTCTGTGAAATGG
>ERZ650918.3154-NODE-3154-length-10236-cov-4.494745_pt1 | contig 10236 bp, 5 predicted proteins | sample MGYA00514758_ERZ650918 | MGnify/ENA metagenome assembly ERZ650918 | reverse complement strand
CTGTGGTTTTTCCTGAGATTTGCTTGCCAGAATAATACCGGACTTTGTTGTCTCTTCTGCTTCAAACTGTTTTAATACAACTCTGTCACCTAATGGTACTAATTTCATGATTCATTGCCTCCTTGATTCGGTCTCTTTGTTTTCTTTCTTTTTTATTAGCACTCATTCAAGCCGAGTGCTAACCGATAGTCATATAATAGTTTCTGCGTCTCTTTTTCGCAAGCCTGACCATTTTTTATTTTTCTCTTGTTTCCTTATATTTACTCTTAATATCTCGTTTTTTCTCTCGTTTTCTCACTTTCTGCAATTTGTAACGATTTAATACTTTTTTTAGATTTGTTTATGAAATCAGTCCAAAATGCTCCAATCCCTTATAAATGCCGTCTTCGTGCAATGGTGCTGTGATATAATCCGCTGCTTCTTTTGCTGCTTTGGTGCCATTTCCCATGGCAATTCCATGCTGCACATGCTTTAACATTTCCACATCATTGATACTGTCTCCAAATGCATAGGTATCTTCTTTCTCAATACCAAGAAGCTCACAGGTTTTTTCGATGCCGGACGCTTTGGAAAATCCTTTTGGAACAAACTCTGCGCATGCCGCATCATGCACCAGCGGTGTGAAATTCTCTTCCAGATGGGAAAGTACCTTAAGATAAGCATCATCCGGTGTGGAGCAGGAAAACTTACTGATTTCCATAATTGCTTCATTTCCCGTTACCGGCAGCAAATCCTCTCCCAATGTCTCTTTTAGTCTCAAGCCATAAGGGTCTTCTTCAAATTCTTCCAGATCCATATACAAATTCTGGCTTCCCTCATATACCGTAGGAATTCCATACTCTTTTAATATATGTATGGTATCCTCTATCAATTCCTGTTCTAATTTTTTATAAAAAAGTGTTTTTCCATCCATCTCTATCCAGGTACCGCAGCCTGCCACAATTCCGTCGAATCCCAGTGCCAGCAGTCTTTCATCCTGAATAAATGCTCTGGTTCTTCCGCTGCAGAGAAATGCCAGATGTCCATTTTCCCGCAGCTTCCGGATTGCTTCCTTTGTGCTCTCCGGTATCAAAAAATGTTCGTCCCACAATGTTCCGTCAATATCAAAAAATACTGCTTTCCTGCTCATTCTCTTTATGTCCTTTCGCTGTTTCTTCTTCTCGTTCTTTTTGTCACAAGGATTATTGTATGCCCCGGATACAAGATATGTCAACTACGGGAAACACTCTTTGTGATTTTCTCTCGCTGCTAACGTAAATTCAAAAAAGCCGCCTGCCACAGCTCACCTTCCGGCGTCACCATAGTCAGACGACTTTCTTCTATCATTATATTGTAATTTTCATTACTGTACGGAAAGATAAGAATATCCCATCAGACTTTCGTCTACTTCACGGGCTGCTTCTCTTCCTTCACGGATTGCCCATACAACCAGGGACTGTCCACGATGCATATCTCCTGCTGTAAAGACATTTTCCACGTTGGTCTTGTAATGACCGGCTTCTGTTGCCACATTGGTTCTGGCATTTAAGTCTACGCCGAATGCTTTGGCAATGTAATCTTCTGTTCCAAGGAAGCCTGCTGCAATCAGAACCAGATCACAATCTAACTTGCTTTCAGAGCCTGGTACTTCCACCATCTGCATCCGTCCGGTCTTTTCATCCTTTTTGCCCTCTAATTTTACGGTTTTTAATCCGCAGAGCTTACCGTTCTTGTCTTTTAAGAACTCTTTTACGGTTGTCTGGTAAATACGAGGGTCGGAGCCGAACATGGCAATTGCTTCTTCCTGACCGTAGTCTGTCTTGCAGACTCTCGGCCACTCCGGCCATGGATTGTTCTCAGCACGTTCATCCGGTGCCTTTGGCATCATTTCAAGCTGGATGACACTGGCTGCGCCGTGACGGATAGAAGTTCCGACACAGTCATTTCCGGTATCACCGCCACCGATGACGATAACATGTTTGCCCTTTGTATCAACCCATCCCTCTTTCTTGCCGGTAAGGACATGCTTGGTGGAGCGCGTCAGAAAATCTACCGCAAAATAGATTCCCTCTGCTTCTCTACCCTTTGCCTTGATATCACGCGGATTGGATGCGCCACAGGCGAGGATCACACTGTCGTATTCCTTCATCAGATCTGCTGCCTTAACGTCTTTTCCGACATCTGCGTTGACAACAAACTTCACGCCCTCTTCTTCCATAACCTTCTGCTTGCGGTCGATAACCCACTTCTCCAGCTTCATGTTCGGAATACCGTACATCAGAAGGCCTCCGATATGATCATTTCTCTCATATACCGTAACGGAATGACCGCGGCGGTTAAGCTGATCGGCTGCTGCCAGTCCGGAAGGACCGGAACCGATGACTGCAACCTTTTTGCCGGTCCGAGTCTTTGGAGGCTGCGCCCCCATCAGTTCGTTGGCATAACCGTACTCGATGATCGCATTCTCATTTGCCTTGCAGGTAACCGGTGTATCGTTCAGACCACAGGTGCAGGCTGCCTCACAGAGTGCCGGGCATACTCTGGAGGTAAACTCCGGAAAGTTATTTGTCTGACGCAGCATCTGCAGTGCCTTTTTGTAATTACCATGATATAAAAGATCATTCCACTCCGGCACCAGGTTGTTCAGAGGACAACCGGAAGCCATTCCTCCGATCATCATACCGGACTGGCAGAACGGCACGCCACAGTTCATGCATCTTGCCGCCTGCTCTCTACGATCCTTTTCGCGCATTGGTGTGTGAAACTCGTTAAAGTTCTTGATTCGCTCTAATGGCTCCACTGCCTGATTATTTTTCCGCTCATATTCTAAAAATCCCGTTGGTTTACCCATGTTGATTCTCCTTTCCAATCAAAGCTTATTTATTTTTATGCTCGTAAAATGCTTCAATCTGTGCCTGCTCATAACTCAGACCGTGCTCCTCCATCTGGGCGATCAGCTGCAGCATATGAGCATAGTCATAAGAAATAATCTTCTTGAATTTTGGAAGATATTCACTGAAATCGTCAAGGATCATCTTACCCTTCTTAGAGCCTGTTGCTGCAACGTGCTCCTCGATCATCTCTTTGAGTTCCAGTACATCGTATTTATCGGTGATCGGCTCTGAGGATACCAGCTCCTTATTCAGCTTCAGGTAAAGGTTGCTGTCCTCATCCAGTACATAGGCAACACCGCCGCTCATACCGGCTGCGAAGTTCTTTCCGGTCGGTCCGAGAACAACAACACGACCTCCTGTCATGTACTCGCATCCATGATCGCCGACACCCTCTACAACCGCATAAGCACCGGAGTTTCTTACACAGAAACGCTCACCGGCAATACCATTGATGAATGCCTTACCGCTTGTGGCACCATAGAGAGCAACGTTACCAACGATAATATTTTCTTCTGCCTTGAACCGGCTGTTTGCAGGCGGATATACCACGATCTTACCACCGGAAAGACCTTTTCCGAGGTAATCATTGGAATCACCCTCCAGCTCTAAGGTAAGTCCCTTCGGGATAAATGCACCGAAACTCTGTCCACCGCTTCCGTCACACTTCACTGTGATCGTATCCTCCTCGAGAGTGTCACCAAACTTCTTGGTAACCTCGGAACCAAGGATCGTTCCGAGAGAACGGTTAATATTGTCAACTTTTACCTCGATCCGCGATTTCTCACCGGTTTCAAGAGACTTCTTCAGTTTCGGAAGGAATACCTTCTCATCGATCGTCTTTTCCAGCTCGAAATCGTATTTATCCTTCGGATTAAACTTGTTGTCCTTACGCATGCCTGCAAAGGTAGGGTCCAAAATCTTGGACAGGTCAACACGCTTTGCATACTCTGCTGCCTCACCGGTCAGCTCCTTTCTCTGAAGAAGATCAACTCGACCGATCAGATCATCGAGCTTACGGACACCAAGTGCTGCCATATATTCACGAAGCTCACTTGCGATGAAACGCATAAAGTTCTCAACATACTCCGGCTTACCGCGGAATCTCTTACGCAGCTCCGGATTCTGTGTTGCAACACCGACCGGACAGGTATCCAGATTGCAGACACGCATCATAACACAGCCCATTGTGATCAGCGGAGCCGTAGCAAAGCCAAACTCCTCTGCACCAAGCATTGCAGCAATCGCTACATCACGGCCGGTCATTAACTTACCGTCTGTCTCGATGCGGACACGGGAACGAAGTCCGTTCATGATCAATGTCTGATGAGTCTCGGCAAGACCAAGTTCCCAAGGAAGACCTGCGTTGTAGATAGAGCTCTTCGGTGCCGCACCGGTACCTCCATCGTATCCGGAGATCAGGATAACGGCTGCACCGGCCTTTGCAACACCGGCTGCGACAGTTCCGACACCAGCCTCGGAAACAAGCTTTACGGAAATTCTTGCATCTTTATTACTGTTTTTCAGATCGTAGATCAGCTGAGCCAGATCCTCAATAGAGTAAATATCATGATGCGGTGGTGGGGAGATCAGGCTGACACCCGGTGTGGAATGACGGGTCTTTGCAACCCAAGGATAAACCTTTCCACCCGGAAGATGACCACCCTCACCGGGCTTTGCACCCTGTGCCATCTTGATCTGGATCTCCTTGGCACTGACAAGGTAACGGGAGGTGACACCAAAACGTCCGGATGCCACCTGCTTGATTGCAGAGCAGCGATCCACTTCGGATCCGGCAGTTTCCAGTCTCTCAAGACTCTCACCACCCTCACCGCTGTTTGACTTACCATGGAGACGGTTCATTGCGATCGCCAATGTCTCATGTGCCTCCTGTGAAATAGATCCATAAGACATTGCACCGGTCTTAAATCTCTGTACGATCTCATCCACACTCTCAACCTGATCAATGTCGATACCCTTCTTCGGATATTTGAAATCAAGAAGACTTCTTAAATTGATCTGCTTCTCTTTCTCATCTATACACTTTGAATACTGTTTAAACAGCTCATAATTACCGGTCCAGGTTGCCTGCTGCAGAAGATGGATCGTCTCCGGATTGTACAGATGCTCCTCCTGATGGCCACGTTCTTTATGCTGTCCACGGTTCTCTAAGTTCAGATCAACCGTCAGATCCAGCGGATCAAATGCACGGCTGTGCTGCTCGTCGATCTGCTTCTCAATATCCTCAAGAGTAACACCACCCACACGACTTACCGTATCCGGGAAGTAAGTCTCGATAACTTCCTTGGAGATACCGATTGCCTCGAAGATCTTGGATCCCTGATAAGACTGGATCGTAGAAATTCCCATCTTGGAAGCGATCTTTACGATGCCATGAAGAACAGCGTTATCATAATCACTGACTGCTGCATAATAATCCTTGTCCAGCATTCCGTTACTGATCAGCTCACGGATCGTCTCATGTGCCAGATATGGATTGACCGCACTTGCACCGTATCCGAGAAGTGTTGCAAAATGATGAACCTCTCTCGGCTCTGCCGTCTCAAGAATGACTGACATGCTTGTTCTTCTCTTTGTTGTTACCAGATGCTGCTGCAGGGTAGAAACCGCAAGCAGGGATGGAATCGGCATATGGAACTCATCCACATCACGGTCACTTAAGATCAGGATGTTGCAGCCTTCCTTATGCGCACGGTCTGCCTCAAGGCACAGATGATCCAGTGCTTTCTTTAAGGATGTGTTCTTATAATAAGTAATCGGAAGAACCTCACACTTAAAGCCATCCTTATCCATGTTCTTAATCTTTAAAAGATCGGTATCATTCAGGATCGGATTGTGGATCTTTAATACCTTGCAGTTCTCTCCCTTCTCCTCGAGAAGGTTTCCGTCCTCACCGATGTAAACGCTTGTTGATGTAACGATCTCCTCGCGGATCGCATCGATCGGAGGGTTTGTTACCTGTGCAAACATCTGCTTGAAATAGTTAAACAGCGGCTGTACCTTACGGGAAAGCATTGGAAGCGGTGTATCGGTACCCATGGATGCGATCGGCTCACTTCCGTTCTGCGCCATCGGCAGGATAGAGTTCTTATATTCCTCAAAGGTATAACCGAATGCCTTCTGCATTCTTGCTCTCTCTTCATCCGTGTACTCCGGTACCTTATGGTTTGGAATATGAAGCTCTGCCAGAGTGACGAGATTACTGTTTAACCACTCACCGTACGGCTGACGGGATGCATATTTCTCTTTCAGGTCCGCATCATCGATCAGCTCACCCTTCACGGTGTCCACCAGAAGCATACGGCCCGGTCTTAAACGATCCTTCTTCACGATCTTCTCCGGAGGAAGTTCAAATACACCAACCTCGGACGAAAGGATCAGCTGATCGTCTGTTGTAATATAGTAACGGGAAGGTCTGAGACCATTACGGTCAAGGACAGCTCCCATATAATCACCATCGGAGAACAGGATAGATGCCGGACCATCCCATGGCTCCATCATTGTTGCATAATACTGATAAAAGTCTCTCTTCTTCTGGCTGATGCTCATATCATTTTCCCATGGCTCAGGGATCGTGATCATCACGGCAAGCGGCAGCTCCATACCACTCATTACCAGAAATTCCAGTGTATTATCAAGACGTGCGGAGTCGGAACCGTTTGGATCGACAACCGGCAGAATCTTATGGAAATCGCTGGACAGATATGGTGTCTCCATCGTCTCCTCGCGGGCAAGCATCTTATCTGCATTACCTACGATCGTATTGATCTCACCATTGTGTACGATGAAGCGGTTTGGATGAGCACGCATCCAGCTTGGATTTGTGTTAGTACTAAATCTGGAATGCACAATTGCAATTGCAGAAACATAATCCTCATCCTGCAGGTCCATAAAGAAGGAACGAAGCTGTCCAACCAAGAACATTCCTTTATAAACGATCGTACGGCTGGAACAGGAAACAACATAAGTATCCTCGCTGCTCTGCTGCTCAAACACACGGCGTGCCACATACAGCTTACGGTCAAAGTCAAGTCCTTTCTGAACATCATCCGGTCTCTTTACAAAGCCCTGCATAATATAAGGCATGCACTCCAACGCCTTGTGACCAAGAATGTCCGGCTTGATCGGAACCTCTCTCCAGCCGAGGAACTTCATGCCTTCCTTCTCTGTGATCACCTCAAACATACGCTTTGCCTGATTGCGCTTTAACTCATCCTGCGGAAAGAAGAACATACCCACACCATAATCGCGCTCTCCTCCAAGCTCAATACCAAGCGGCTCTGTCGCTTTCTTAAAAAACTGGTGCGAAATCTGAAGCATGATACCTACTCCATCACCGGTCTTACCTTCTGCATCCTTACCGGCACGATGTTCCAGCTTTTCCACAATCTCCAGTGCTCCGGATACTGTGTCATGGGTTTTGTTACCCTTAATGTTGACGATGGCACCAATACCACAGTTGTCATGCTCAAAATGCGGATCATATAAGCCCTTTGTCTCATGATCAATACATTTTGAAGCCTGTACTGCACTCTCATTCATTGCTTCCTGATTAACCATTCCATGTTCCTCCATTCAATTATTGATATCGCGGTATCCGCTTAAATTTACTTGTTTTGACTGCGGATACCTAAAAAAAGAAAAAGGGGTCAACAAGTAAAACCTGTCGAACCCCTTTGTTCTTCAAATTGAAGCTATTATAATATATATTCCCAATAATTGCAACACATTTTTAAGTTTTATCAATAATTTCTTTGAATAATATAGCATTTTCCCGTTTTGATTTATTTTCTTCTGTTTAATATGCTCTGTTTCGTCCAAAAACACCACTTGCTTAAGAAAATATACTGTCCCTTGCGAAATTGCCTGTTTCATGCTAAACTTATCAACATTAAAACACTCAAAAAAGGGCGTTTTTCAACGCTTTGTGCCTTTCGCACAGAGAAGCATTCTATTCAGAAAGGAATCGAAACCATGAATTTTTTAGAAGAACGTATTATGAAGGACGGCATTGTAAAGGAGGGGAATGTCTTAAAGGTCGACAGCTTTCTCAACCATCAGATGGATATCCGTCTCTTTGACGAGATGGGTGCCGAGTGGAAACGCCGCTTTGCAGACAAACCGATCAACAAGATCCTGACCATCGAGGCTTCCGGTATCGGTATCGCCTGCGTGGCTGCCAGACATTTTGATGTACCGGTCGTCTTTGCCAAGAAGTCCAAAAGCATCAATATTGAGGGAGACATGTATGTAGCCGAGGTGGAGTCCTTCACCCACAAGTGCAAAAATCAGGTCATTGTCTCCAAGAAGTTTCTAAGTCCGGAGGATCATGTACTCATCATTGATGATTTTCTGGCAAATGGCTGTGCTCTGCAGGGACTGATCTCCATCATCACCGAAGCCGGTGCAACTGTTGAAGGAATCGGAATTGCCGTTGAGAAGGGCTTCCAGGTCGGCGGTCGTATGATCCGCAACCTCGGTTTCCAGTTAGAGTCTCTGGCGATCGTGGATGCCATGGACGCCTCCACCGGCGAGATCACCTTCCGCGAGCAGTAACCCCCGGCACATCCATTGGGGACAAAGTAGTTTCTGCCCCCCGTCATCTTTTAAATGATTTTCTTTATAATAAGAAATAATACATCGACGGTCCTGTTACCGGGATCGTTATTTTACCAATCGAAAAGGAAAGGAATTTACATGAAATGAGTAACAAAAATAACAGTTCAGTAAGCAACATCTATCAATTAGAGGGACGGGTTCCCGTATCCCGCGCCATTCCGTTTGGTCTTCAGCACATTCTTGCAATGTTCGTAGCCAATATTTCACCGATCATCATTGTTGCAGGTGCCTCTGGTGTCTCCGGCAAACAGCTTGCCATGCTGATCCAGAGTGCCATGCTGATCGCCGGTATCGGTACACTGATCCAGCTTTTCCCGCTCTGGCGGATCGGCTCCGGTCTTCCGATCGTTATGGGTATCAGCTTTACGTTCGTATCGATCATGTGTTACATTGGCACGAACTACGGCTACGGCACGATCATGGGAGCCGTACTGATCGGCGGTCTGATCGAGGGCTGTCTTGGTCTTTTCGCCAAATACTGGATGAAGATCATCTCTCCGATCGTATCCGCCAGCGTGGTTACGGCGATCGGATTTTCCCTTCTCTCTGTAGGCTCCACCTCCTTCGGCGGTGGCAGCGGCAGCGAAAACTTTGGCTCTGTCGAGAACTGGATCCTCGGTACGATCACACTGCTTTGCTGTATCTTATTTAATATATTTGCAAAGTCCTACTGGAAGCAATTGTCCGTCCTTTTCGGACTCGTTGTCGGATACCTTGTCGCAATCCCGATGGGACTTGTCGATTTCTCCTCTCTGGCAGGCACCAGCGTCATTGCTCTTCCACATCTGATGCCATTTAAAATGGAATTTCATTTGAATGCGATCATTTCTGTAGCATTGATTTTCTTAGTATCTGCCACAGAGACAATCGGAGATACGCAGGCACTTGCCAATTCCGGCTTAAACCGCAGCGCTACCACAAAGGAGATCTCCGGATCCCTTGCCTGTGATGGTTTTATCAGCTCCCTGTCCTCTCTGTTTGGCTGTATGCCGATCACATCCTTCAGCCAGAACGTCGGTCTTGTCGCAATGACAAAGGTTGTCAACCGCTTCACGATCGCTACAGGCGCGCTGATCATGATCCTTGCCGGTATCTTCCCAATCTTTGGTGCTGTGCTTGCCACACTGCCGGATGCCGTTTTGGGCGGATGTACGATCATGATGTTTGGAACGATCGTTGTCAGTGGTCTGCAGATGATCGGTAAATGCGGTTATTCACAGAGAAACATCACTATCGTGGCACTTTCCTTAAGTATCGGTATTGGCTTTACCCAGGTGCCGGAGCTGTTCTCTGTATTTCCAAAGATCATCGAGACAGTCTTCGCAGAGAACTGTGTAGCCGTGGTATTTCTGGTAGCGGTTATCTTAAACCTGATCCTTCCGCAGAATATGGAAACATTTGAGGAAAAGAAAGCTGCAAACGAGCAGTAAATGATCCTTATTACGGCTTCCGCCGCAGTACAAACATATCATAACGAAAGAAGAGACATGCTCTATATGACATAGAACATGTCTCTTCTTTTCGTTTATCAAAACGTTTTCCTAAGACTTCCCATTCCCCCAATTGATGTATGCCCATAATATTTCTTATGTCTGATTATTTAGAAGTCACATTTTGCCTGCCAATGTATAAAAATCCGTGAGCTATCACTAAAAAATTGTCTTGTCACTGACGGATTTCGAAAAATCTAATTGCTTTGCTGCTTTGATCTTCGATAAACGCATCC
>ERZ650918.3153-NODE-3153-length-10238-cov-23.894727_pt1 | contig 10238 bp, 9 predicted proteins | sample MGYA00514758_ERZ650918 | MGnify/ENA metagenome assembly ERZ650918 | reverse complement strand
TGCCGGATACTGTTTCGCCGGATATTGTCGCTCCCCGCTATAATAACCCCGATGAGGTTGCCAACGATAATTCGCATGCCGGTCCTGCTTTGGTCCGCTTGGGATATAAGCAGGGTACTACGCGGAAGGATGCCGGTACGGCCACTTTCCATCAGGAAGGCTGGGGCGGATTTTCTTATGATGTGGTGGTTCGTTGGGAACAGAAAGGCGGAACTCTCCGGTGTATGGAGTTTGACCTCTTCCCTTTCGGAAGACCGGGCTGAGAAGGAAACCGCCGATGCAATGAAGAGAGGCGTCGAGACCGATTATCGTTCGCATATGGGGTTTTGGCGTGACTACTGGGCACAGTCGTCCGTATCGCTGCCGGACACTGTTTTGCAAAAGCAGTACGATAACGAAATGTACAAGTTCGGTTCTGCCGCCCGCGAAGACTCCTATCCGGTTTCTTTACAGGCTGTTTGGACAGCTGATAACGGGATGTTGCCGCCCTGGAAGGGAGATTATCATCATGATTTGAATACGCAGTTGAGTTATTGGCCTTCCTACACCGGGAACCACCTGCAGGAAGAGATGGGCTATCTGAATACCTTGTGGAACCAACGCGATGTTTATAAGCAATATACCCGTCAGTATTTTGAAACGGACGGCATGAATGATGAACTTGATTTTGAAATTTTGAGTATCGGAACAGCAGTTCCCTCAAACGAAAATTTCTAAGATTGAACCCCTTCACAGAGTACGCAAGCAGGGCAGCTGTATATACAACTGCGCATTTTGCTTTGCAAAATGCTTGTTGGGAAACACCCAAACCCGTGAACTGCATCCACTGGATGCAGTCTGTGCAATTGCATCGCTAAAAGAAAAAACACCCCGGCATCTTTCCTTCGCGCGGAAGATACCGGGGTGTCCTCAAAAACCATCTTATGCCTTTTTCACGAGCAATGCCTGATAGGGCTGCAGCTCCACATCGGCCAGCCAGACGGTCTTGCCGTCAGCGGTGGTATGCTTTCCGCCCAGCGCGTCAAGACTGGCCCCTGCCGGGTATTCGGTAAAGTTGAACAGTCCCACCAGCGTTTCCTCGCCGCGCTTGCGTACCAGTGCCAGCACGCCGGGGTTGTGGCTGTCCCATGTGGTCACCCACGCATCTGGGGCAAAGCAGGGGTCTGCCCGCATTTGGCGCAGCTGCTCCATGCCCTGCCACAAGGCGTTTTGCAACGTGCCCTTTTGGGTGCGCCGTTTGGCATCCGTCCAGTTGAATTTGCTGCGGTGCAGGTTGCGGCTGTCCTCCACACGGTCGGGGTCGTTTTTGTAGTCCCAGCCATTGAGCTGTGCAATTTCATCGCCGCAGTTCAGCATGGGAAAGCCCTGCAAAAACGCCATGGCAGTATGTAGCAGCAGATCACGCTTCACGGCGTAGTCCAGTGCGGTCTTGTCGTCTTTTTCCAGTGCCTGCTCCACGCCGCACAGGCTGGCGGTGGTGCCGCAGCTCCGGGCATCGCCGGTGGCAGGGTCGTAGTTGTACAGCTCACCCTTTGCCCAGCTGCCGGGGAAATTGCCCTCATAGAAGTGGTACAGATATTCTTTATGCTTCTGCGGGTCGATGCCCAGCCGGTTTTCCACCGCCTCATCCAGACCCCAGCCGATGTCATCATGGCAGCGCAGATAGTTCACGAACCAGCAGTTGTCCGGCAGGGCGTGGAGGGCATCCAGCTGCGCCTTCAGCAGCCGGGTGTCCCGGCTGGCAAGGGCACCCCACAGGTTGACCATGGTGGACACGTTGTAGAGCATGTGGCATTCCGGCTTTTCCGGGGTGCCGAAATAAGCCGCCAGCTCCTTGGGAGCCATGACCACCTCGCCCTTGAGGATGACCGCCGGGCAGACGCATTCCAGCACCATGCGGAGCATCCGCACGATGGTGTGCACCTGCGGCAGATTGCGGCAGGTGGTGCCCAGCTGCTTCCAGATGTAGGGCACGGCATCAATGCGGAACACCTCCACACCGAGATTTGCAAGGTGCAGAATGCTCTTGGTCATGTCTACGAACACCGCCGGGTTTGCATAATTCAGATCCCACTGATAATCGTGGAAGGTGGTCAGCACCCACTTGTGCATCTCCTCACACCATGTAAAGTTGCCGGGCGCGGTGTTGGGGAACACCTGGGGCACAGTCTGCTCGTACTGGTCGGGGATGGTGCGGTCGTCATAGAGATGGTAATACGCCTGAAACCACGGGTCACCTGCCTTTGCCGCCATCGCCCAGCGGTGGGTGCTGGCGGTGTGATTCATCACGAAATCCAGACACAGACTGATGCCGGCTTTCCGCAGTTCACGGGTCAGGTTTTCAAGATCCTTGTTCGTGCCGAGGGCCGGGTCTACGGTGTCGAAGTCCTCCACCGCGTAGCCGCCGTCGTTGTGGGGGTGGGGCATCTGCAAAAGGGGCATCAGGTGCAGATAGGTCAGCTTCTGTTCTTTCAGGTAGGGCAGTTTCTTTGCCAGTTCTTTCAGATTTCCGGCAAAGAGGTCGGTGTACATGGTCATGCCGAACATATTGCCCCGCTTGTACCACTCCGGGTCGGCAGAGCGTGCCTTGTCCAGTGCTTTCAGCTCGGCGCTGCGGGCGTTGTAGGCGTCTGCCATCTCCCGCTCCAGAACCTCCAGCCCTTCCCGGTTGTGGTACAGCTCCATGAACAGCCATTCCAGCTCGTCCTTGTGCTTGGCAAACCGGGACGCAAATTCCTGTTTTGCTGCCATGGTTCAGCCCTCCACTTCTGCAAGGGTGGGCATGGCAGGGATAGCACCGTGGCGGCTGGTGGTGATGCTGGCGGCTTTGTTGGCAAAGGCCAGAATGCTTTCCAGCTTTTCCACCGTCAGGGTGTCCAGCGTCTCCTTGCAGAGCTTGGACAGAGCCGCCCCAAAGAAGGTATCCCCTGCGCCGTTGGTGTCGCCTACCTTGCAGGGAACACCTGCCACATGGCCGGTCTTGTCCCCAAAGCGGTAGAACACGCCGTTTGCACCCAAAGTGACAAAAATCAGCTGGATGCCGTTCTGGGCCAGTTGTGCCGTGCCGCTTTCGCAGTCGGTGGTGCCGGTAAGCAGGGGCAGTTCTTCATCGGAAACTTTCAGAATATCTACCAGCGGCAGGGGTGCTTTCATCTGGGCAATGGCATCCTCTTTGTTCTTCCAGAGGTTGGCACGGTAGTTGGGGTCGTAGGTGATGGTGGCACCCAGCTTTTTGGCGCGGGCAGCAGCATCCAGTGTAGCGGTGCGGGAGGGGTCAGCGGTTAGGCTGACAGAGCCGAAGTGGACGATTTTGGCAGCTTTCAGAGCCTCGTCCGAAATGTCCTCTTTGCACAGCATCACATCAGCGTTGGCACTGCGGTAGAAGCTGAAATCCCGCTCGCCGGTGGCATCCACCGAGACCACCGCCATGGTGGTGGGGTGGTCTGCATCCACCGCCATGCCGGAAACATCCACTTTGTTTTCTGCCAGAACCTCTTTCAGGTAGCGGCCAAAGGCATCCGCACCCACCTTACCGATAAAGGCGGTCTGTGCGCCCAGTCTGGAAGCAGCCACAGCCAGATTTGCCGGGGCACCGCCGGGGTTTGCGGCAAACTGCGGAATGCCGCGCGCATCCTTGCCGGTCTGGGTCAGGTCGATCAAAACTTCACCAATCGTTAAAATGTCCATGATACTTCTCCTTATTCTTGATGTGAAACCCAACGATCACCGCTGGAACAGATAATGAATGTAAGCGGCTGCACGCTCCGGGTGCGGTGCATTCTGCACCACCCCAAGATAGACCCTGCCAGAAAAACCTGCCTGCCTGACAAACGGCGTGTCCGAAATATCCAGCACGGTCCCACCGGCGTTCAGACCCGACAGTGCATGGAAAGACGCATCCAGTGTCCGCAGATCGAGAAAATAATCATCTGCCAACAGTCGATCCCGTGCATATTCGTCCATCAGAACAACATCTAACCGCTGGGCACTGACTGCACCCAGCAGCTTCATCTCCGAAGCATATACATACTGCTCCTCTGCGCGTTCGCTCTCGCTGAGCAGCAAGCCGGACAGCAGATTGACCTGTTGCTTTTTGGTCAGACCCTGCGCCTCGGCAAAGCCGGTGGTAAGCTGTTCCGTCAGATCAGACCCGGCAGTGATATTTACCAGACCAAGGTAAAGCACATCCTCTTTTTTCGTCACATGGCGGTAGGCTGTATAGCCAAGGATATAGACGACGATGAGTACGATCGCAATGGGCAGCTTGTAATATGCCCAGATGTGCTCCCACTTTTTGCGCCCATGGAGGGAGCGGAGCGTATCCCGGTCAGTTTTTGTCATGGTCGTATTCCTCGTGTACTGCATCAGGGTCTCCACCGATCAGATAGAGGATCCGAAGCATCAGAAAGGAGCAGAGCATGGCACAGAAGCCCATGCCCAGCAGGAATGCAGGCGTGAACACAAACACTATGACGTACCCCATGATGCCATAGATCGCCGCCATCAGCAGGGTGCAAAACAGATACCGGACACCCACGAGAAGCGCTGTTTTCAGGATGCCGAAGGTGGTGTTTTCAAACCGTGCCAGCAGAGGAAAGGCATACAGCAGAACGATGCCGTACAGAACTGCCGCACCAATAAGCGTTGCAGTGAGCAGCGTCCAGAAAATGTTTTCGCTCCACATTCGGCGCAGCACAAAGCCATCCACAGCCAGGAAACTGCCGACTGCCAGCAGGATAAGCCAGAGTTTTGTGGCAGGCTTAAAATTTTCCCGGAACGCCTTAAAAAACATCCGGGTCAGACCATCGTCCCGATCTTCCGCCATTTTGAGCGTGACGTAGAACAATGCGGTCGTAGAAGCCCCTATGGTAACGATGGGCAGGCTGCACACGAGCCATAAGATGTTCAGGTAAGCACTGTAAGTCAATTTCGTCAGCACAGCAAACAGCGGCTTGTCCGTATTGCACAGGTCACGCATGGTAGTTCTCCTTTCGCTCAATCTCCTGTGGATTCGCGCAGGATCAGGTTGGTTTCCGTATAGACGGTGCGATAGTTCAGCGATGGCTCTTCGATGCGGGTCATAAGCAGATTGGCAGCGGTGTAGCCCATGATCTGTCCATGGATATGGATCGAAGTCAGATGGGGGGCAAAGTAGGAAGCCTCCTGACTGTCATCGAAGCCGCAGACCCAGATATCATCGGGAACCGAATACCCCAGCTCATTCAATGCCTTGACCAGATCCATGGCAACAAAGTCATTGGCGCAGACAAAGGCATCCGGCATCGTTTTGAACCGACGTATGGTTTCGTACAGGGATACCGGATAGTTCTGCTGTCCAGATGGCATCGCACAGGTGCTCAGGCCTTCTGTCAGACCAAAGTACTCCACTGCATCCTTATAAGCCATATAACGCTCAAAGAAGGACTGACAGTGGTTTTTATCCCCCGCAAAGCTGATGCGTTTTTTGCCGCGCTGGACCATGTGGGCCACCGCATTCTGGACCTCAATGCGGTTTTCCATATAAAGGCGGTCGGCTTTAAGGGGCGGACGCATATCCATCACAGGGGTGTCTACAAACAGCAGCGGAACATCCAGATCGCACAGCATCTGTGCGTAGTCATAGTCGAATACTTCAATGCAGATGATGCCGGCTGTGCACTGGATATTGAGAGAGGATGGAAGTTTTTTCTCTTTCAGCTCTATGGGAGAAATGCGATGAATGGTCATGCCACTGTGCAGATGGTCGATTTCCGACTGGAAACGATCCAGCATCATGGAGGAAAAGTGAGAGCTGCTCAGAAACTGGGTCGTCAGCATGGCGATCTCCCGTTTGCCACTTGGCAGAATAGAAGGCTCTGCTGTTTTTGCAGCGTCTTCCTGAAACAGCGGCAGATAGGCGAACTGCTTATAGCCCATTTCGGCGGCTTTGCGCAGGATCTTCTCCCGTGTGGCATCTGCCAGCACACCGGTGTTGTTGATGGCCTTTGAAACTGTGTTGCGGGAAAGCTGCAGTTCGTTTGCAATATCCTGAATGGTGACCTTGGTTGCCATAAGTCAACCTCTTTCCTTATAGTATAGGGGCGGATGTTCTTTCTTTCTTTTATAGATAAAGTCTGGTGACGGATCTTATTCTTTATGCCTCCAGTATAGTGCAAATGCACAAATTAGTCAAACGTAAAAATGCAAATCATCATTTTGCATATTTGCGCACGTTCGGATTTGTGCATCTGTACAAATCCACAATAATTTTTGATGTATACCATGAATTATCGTTGACATTCGCTTGTATGCGTGGTATAAATGAATTAGAGAATTTTACATTTGCACAATCGAAATGAAAAAACGTAAAATTCAAAGGTGCAAATGTAAAGTACAAATCAAAAGGAGGAGAATGATTCATGAAAGCAAAGATGGCCTCGCCGGAAACGGCTGTGCTGACAGCAGAACGCAAGCTGCACAACACATGGGTCTACATCAAACGGCATTGGCAGCTTTACCTGTTGTTCCTGCTGCCTGCCGTGGCGCTGACGCTGGTGTTCAAGTACGCTCCCATGGGCGGTGTGCTGATCGCGTTCCAGAAGTACAATCCCTTCAAAGGTATCTGGGGCAGCGAGTGGGTAGGCTTCAAAAACTTTACCCGCTTCATGTCCTCGCCGGACTTCCAGCGCTATCTGATCAACACCCTGAAGCTGAGCGTCTACGGTCTGCTGTGGGGCTTCCCGATCCCCATCCTGCTGGCATTCCTGCTCAACCGTATCGAGAGCAAGAAGATCAAGCAGAAGGTGCAGCTGGTGCTGTATATGCCCAACTTCATCTCGGTCATCGTGCTGTGCGGTATCGTCCGGGTGCTGCTGAGTGTCACCGGTCCGGTGAACGGCCTGCTTCACACCAGCATCAACTTCATGACGCTGCCGGAAGCGTTCCGCCCCATCTACATCATCAGCGGCATCTGGCAGGGTGCCGGCTGGGCATCCATCATGTACACCGCATCCCTTTCTAACGCCAGCAAAGATCTGAAGGAAGCTGCTATGATCGACGGCGCAAACCTGATCCAGCAGATCATGACAGTGGAGTGGCCCGCCATTAAGGATATGGTCGTTATTCAGTTCATCCTGCAGGCAGGCAACATCATGAGCATCGGTTTTGAAAAGGCCTATGCCCTGCAAACTGACCTGAACCTGAACACTGCCGAGATCATTGCAACGTACGTTTATAAAAAGGGCCTGTTGGACGGCGATTACAGCTTCTCCACGGCAGTCGGTCTGTTCAACACCGTTGTCAACGTCATCCTGCTGATCGCAGTGAACAAGGTCGTTGCCAAAATGAACGATGGCAAGGGCTTGTAAGGAGGGGTTTACCATGGCAAAACAGAAAAAATCAAAAATGGCCCTCTACACCAGACAAGATAAGATCATCCTGTACTGCGGCTACGCACTTCTGGGCTTGTTCCTGCTGGCGATCATCGTTCCGATGATCTACATCGTCATCGCGTCCTTTATGGACCCGGTCACTCTGCAAAACAAGGGCATCTCCTTTGATTTCAGCAAGTGGAGTCTGGATGCTTACCAGCGTGTCGTTTCGGACAAGCAGATCTGGGTCGGCTTCAAGAACGCAATACTTTACTCGATCATCTTCACCATCATCTCGGTAGCTGTGACGATGCTTGCCGCTTATCCCATGTCGCTGCCGGACTTCAAAGGTAAAGCAATCTTCAACACCTTGTTTGTGATCACGATGTTTTTCAGCGGCGGTCTGATCCCCACCTACCTGCTCATCAACAATCTGGGTCTGCTGGATTCCATGTGGGCGGTCATTCTGCCGGGAGCATTCAGCGTGTGGAACATGATCATTGCCCGTACCTATTATCAAGGCATCCCGCGTGAGCTGCGTGAAGCTGCGGATGTGGATGGAGCCAGCGAGATGCTTTACTTCTTCAAGATCCTGCTGCCCGTCTGTATGCCGGTGGTGGCAGTTCTGGCCCTGTGGCAGTTCGTGGCAATGTGGAACAGCTACTTTGACGCCATGATCTACCTGAACAGCGCATCGAAGCAGCCGCTGCAGCTGGTGCTGCGTTCCATCCTGATCCAGAGCCAGCCGGAATCCGGCATGATCGCAGATATCCAGAGCACTGCCGAACGTGCCAAGATGGCAGAGCTGCTCAAATATGCAACCATTATTATTTCCAGTCTGCCGCTGCTGGTGATGTATCCCTTCTTCCAGAAGTATTTTGATGCCGGCATCATGGCTGGTTCCATTAAAGGCTGAGGATATTCCAGAATTTTATAAGCGGGTACGCTCATCTGTTACACGAAAAAAGAAACATAAAAAAGGAGAAAATACCATGAAAAAGCTGATCTCTCGCCGCAACTTCCTCAAGGTCTGCGCTCTGGCGGGCTCTGCCGCTGCTCTGTCTGCCTGTGGCGGCGGCAAATCCACCGGCAGCGGTAATTCTGCTGCCGCAGCTGTGGACACGACCGGTGCCGTTACATTTCCGCTGTCTGAAAAGGTCACCTTTACCGGTATGACCAGCTTCCCTGTGGGCAGCGAACCCGAGCCGAACAACCGCACCATCTTCAAGCGTCTGGAAGAGCAGACCAATGTGCACATCGACTGGACCGCCATCCAGTCCGACCAGTGGAGCGATAAGATCACCCTGAATATGTCCAACCCCAACACCCTGACGGATTTTGTTTTTACTGCTGATTTTACCGACAGCAATCTGCTGCGCTACGCAGATCAGGGTGTCATCCTCAATCTGGAAGACTACATTGACAACAATATGCCTTATCTCCAGAAGGTCTTTGAGCAGTACCCGGAGTACCGCACCATGTGCACCGACAGCGATGGCCACATCTGGGCACTGCCCTGGATCGAGCAGCTCGGCTCAGAAAAGACCGCCATCCAGACCATTGGCAACATGAGCTTCATCAATACCAAGTGGCTGAACTTCCTCGGTCTGTCGATGCCCACCACGGTGGACGAGTTTGAGCAGGTGCTGATTGCATTCCGTGATAACGCTGCTTCTATCAAGGCAGAGTATGGCATTGACGGCGACATCATCCCCATGTCCTGCATCGTCAACAACGGCGATCAGGACCCCAGCATCCTCATCAATGGCTTTGGCGAAGGCTACGGCGATGCTGACAAAGACCGCCATATTGCCGTTACCAACGACCGGAAAGTTATCTGTGCCGCCACCCAGCAGGGCTACCGCGATGGTCTGGACTGGCTGCACAAGCTGTATGCCGAGAAGCTCATTGACCCGGAGTGCTTCACGCAGGAGTGGTCCACCTATGTTTCCAAGGGCAAGGCTGGCCGCTATGGTGTCTGCTTCAGCTGGGATGTTGCCAACATTGACAACCTGACCGACTGGGAGCCGCTGCCCGCCCTGACCGCCGATACCCGCAATATCACCCCGCAGAACGGCTCTTTCACCAGCGGCTTTGCCCGCGGCAGATGCGTTGTCACCGCAAAGGCGGAGAACCCCGCACTGGTTTGCGCATGGCTGGATCAGATGTACGCACCCCTCCAGTCTCCGCAGAACAACTGGGGCACCTACGGCGATGCGGAAGGCTTTAACATCTTTGAACTGTCCACCAACGATAAGGGCGAGCCCATGCTGAAGCACGCTCCTCTGGGCGATGCTTCTCCCGTGGAAGTCCGTGAAGCGCAGTGTGTCAGTGGACCTCTGGCGGTTCTGGATGATTACTATGGTGTATACGTTACCTGCCCGGACGATGCACAGTATCGTCTGGACTGGATCAAGGAGATCTACACCCCGGATATGAACAACGATTATGTCTATCCCAATGTCTTTATGAGCAACGAGGACACCGAGCAGGTCTCTAACCTGCAGGCAGATCTGCAGACCTACATGAATACGCAGAAGGCGAACTGGATCATGAACGGCACTACGGATGCAGAGTGGAACGAATATCTGAGCAAGCTGGAAGACTACGGCCTGTCCGACTATCTGGGCATTATGCAGAAATATCTGGATGCTTACTACGCATAAGAATTCTTTCCTTTGGAGGATTCCATGAACGATTTGACTTTACAAAAAGCCCGTGCCTACGAGGCCGAGCACGGCGCAGCCATTTCCCCGGCGGAACGCCCTGCTTACCACATGACTCCTTATGTGGGCTGGCTCAACGACCCCAACGGTTTCTCGTTCTATCAGGGCAAGTATCACCAGTTCTATCAGTATAACCCCTACGATGTGCGGTGGGCGCCCATGC
>ERZ650918.3131-NODE-3131-length-10309-cov-9.524088_pt1 | contig 10309 bp, 8 predicted proteins | sample MGYA00514758_ERZ650918 | MGnify/ENA metagenome assembly ERZ650918 | reverse complement strand
TGGCAGAGGGCTGTAAGCAGTCTGACGCAGCACTGGTAGGCGGTGAGACCGCAGAACATCCCGGACTGATGCCCGAGGATGAGTATGATCTGGCAGGATTTGCCGTAGGCGTGGTAGAACGTAAAGATCTGATCACCGGTGAGAATATCAAGCCCGGTGATGTACTGGTGGGCATCGCTTCCTCCGGTGTACATTCCAATGGTTTTTCTCTGGTGAGAAAAGTATTCGATATGACAAAAGAGAGCCTGGATACCTATTATGACGAGCTGGGCAAGACTCTTGGTGAGGCACTGCTTGCTCCTACCAGAATCTACGTGAAGGCTATGAAGTCTGTGAAGAACGCAGGTGTTAAGGTAAAGGGCTGCAGCCATATCACCGGTGGTGGTTTCTATGAGAACATCCCCAGAATGCTTCCCGACGGCATCCGTGCAGTCGTGAAGAAAGACAGCTACGAAGTGCCTGCTATTTTCCGCCTGATGCAGAAGAAAGGCAATATCACAGACGAGATGATGTATAATACTTACAACATGGGTCTGGGCATGGTACTGGCACTGGATCCCGCAGATGTGGATAAGACTATGGAAGCTCTGAAGGCAGCAGGCGAGACTGCTTGTGTGGTAGGTACCTGTGAGACCGGTGAAAAGGGTGTGACCATATGTTAAGAGTAGTCGTACTGGTATCCGGCGGTGGCACGAATTTACAGGCCATCATTGATGCTATTGCAGCAGGTAAGGTTAAAAACGCACAGATCGTGGGCGTCATCAGCAATAACAAGACGGTGAAGAGCTTAGAGAGAGCACAGAATGCAGGGATTCCCGCAGTCTGTGTGTCTCCGAAGGATTATGAGAGCAGAGAAGTATTTAATGAGGCACTGCTTGCAAAGGTGAAGGAGTTTGCTCCGGACTTGATCGTACTGGCAGGATTCCTGGTGAAGATCCCGGAGGCAATGGTACATGAATACAGCAACCGGATCATCAATATCCACCCGTCTCTGATCCCTTCTTTCTGCGGCGTGGGATACTACGGACTACATGTGCATGAAAAGGCACTGGAGCGCGGAGTGAAAGTGACAGGAGCTACGGTACATTTTGTGAATGAAGGCATGGACGAGGGTCCTATCATTGCACAGAAGGCAGTGGCAGTGGAGGACGACGACACTCCGGAGACGTTGCAGAGACGTGTGATGGAACAGGCAGAGTGGCTGCTTCTTCCGAAGGCAGTGGATGACATTGCCAATGGACGGATCTGTGTCGTGAACGGAAAAGTAAAGCATACAAACAGCGAAAATTAAGGAAGGCAGAAGATATGGGTATGAAAGTATTGATCGTAGGCGGTGGCGGCAGAGAGCACGCCATTGCAACCTGTGTGGCAAAAAGTCCTAAAGTAGATAAGATCTATTGTGCTCCGGGCAATGCCGGGATCGGTCAGATCGCAGAATGTGTTCCCATCGGAGCCATGGAATTTGATAAGATCGTGGCATTTGCGAAGGAACAGGCCATTGACCTGACCATCGTAGGCATGGATGATCCCCTGGTCGGCGGACTGGTGGATGCACTGGAGGCAGAGGGCCTGCGGGCTTTCGGACCCCGTAAAAATGCAGCGATCCTGGAAGGGAGTAAGGCCTTTTCCAAGGATCTCATGAAGAAATACAACATTCCCACCGCAGCTTATGAGAATTTTGATAACGCGGAGGAGGCTATTAAGTACTTGAAGGAGCAGGCAAGCTTTCCCATCGTGCTGAAGGCGGACGGTCTTGCACTGGGCAAGGGCGTATTGATCTGCAATACTTTAGAAGAAGCGCTGGCAGGCGTGGATGAGATCATGCTGGATAAAAAGTTCGGTGCAGCCGGCAACCGCATGGTCATCGAAGAGTTTATGACAGGCAGAGAAGTCAGTGTACTTTCTTTTGTGGACGGCAAGACCATCCGCATCATGACTTCTGCGCAGGATCATAAGAGAGCAAAGGACGGCGATCAGGGGCTGAACACCGGTGGTATGGGAACCTTTTCTCCCAGCCCCTTCTATACAGAGGAAGTGGATGCATTCTGTAAGAAATACATCTACCAGGCTACCGTGGATGCCATGGCAGCGGAAGGCAGACCTTTCAAGGGAGTCATTTTCTTCGGACTGATGCTGACTCCGAACGGCCCCAAGGTATTAGAATACAATGCCAGATTCGGTGATCCGGAGGCACAGGTGGTACTGCCGCGTATGAAGAATGATATTATCGAAGTGATGGAAGCCTGTGTGGACGGCACTCTGGATCAGATCAACCTGCAATTTGAGGACAATGCTGCGGTATGTGTGGTCCTGGCAAGCGACGGCTATCCCGTATCCTATGAGAAGGGATTTGTAATAAGCGGTCTGGAGAACTTCGACGGAAAAGACGGTTATTATTGCTTCCATGCCGGAACGAAGCTTACGGACAAGGGAATCGTTACAAACGGTGGTCGTGTCCTGGGGGTAACGGCGAAGGGAGCAGATCTGAAAGAAGCCCGTGCCAACGCTTATGCGGCAACGGAATGGATCTCTTTCGAGAATAAATACATGCGTCATGACATTGGCAAAGCAATCGATGAAGCGTAAGACAAGGTCAGGATACAAAAGGAGTTGCAGATGAAAAAGACAGTACAGAGAATAAGTAAATGTAAGGTTTTCTGGGGAATGCTGGCACTGGTATTTGTGTTGGGAGCAGGACTTTTTAGTGAGAATCTGGCAATTGTCAGCCATGCGGAAAGTGCAGCCAAGGTAACAGCATCCAGTGCTAAGATCCGTAAAACTGCGGATTCTTCCAGTGAAGTGATCGGCAGCGCAGCCAAGGATAAGGCGATCTCCATCAAAAGTCAGACCAAGGGAGCAGACGGTTATACCTGGTATGAAGTATATGTGGATGCGAATACGCTGGGATATATTCGTTCCGATCTGGTAAACATTACCGACGGATCTACCCCGCCGTCTTCTTCAGGTACAACAACTACAACGACTACGACCACAGCAACACCGGCGCCTGTTGTGAATGAGACTCCTGTGGAGGTTACTGCAGTGGAACCCCTGAGTGCGACCGTGACCGGAGGTCAGTCTGTTCGTGTGCGCAGCAATGCGTCTACCACCAGCCAGATCGTGACTACTGCGGAGAATGGAATGGCACTGACTGTGACCGGACAGGCAACAGGAACCGATGGAAAGACATGGTATCAGATAAGCTTTATTTCCAACAGTGTCGAGGTGACAGGCTTCATTCGTTCGGATTATGTTGCATTATCCGGAGAGCTGCAGGCACCGGTAGAAGAACAGCCGGTAGAGGAACAACCCACAGACGAGCAGCCTGCGGAAGATACCCAGACCACATCCAAAGACTGGGATACTCAGATGCAGGGAGATGCATGGTATCTGCTGGACATGGCAGGGCAGAAGCAATATAAGATTGAAGATCTGTTCAATTCCCTGAACCAGATCACAGAGATCAATGCACAGTATGAGACCAATCAGAAAAAGATCAGCAGCCAGAAAGCAGTCATCATTATTTTGGTGATTCTGCTTGTAGCGGCGGTAGCAGCGGTGACACTGTTGATCTTCAAAATCAAAGATATGAATGACGCATCCTATTTCTCCGGCGTGGAAGAGGAAACGGCCCGCAGAAGAAGAGCGGACAGACCCCAGGGAGGCAGACCCCAAAACGGAAGACCCGCACCTCAGGGAGGCAGACCGCAGGGCGGCAGGCCGCAAGGCAGCCAGAAAGTAATGCATGAAGTGGGAGCCGAGAGAAGACCGGCATCCAGACCGACAGGCCAGGGAACACGTCCAGATGGCAGACCCGCACCTCAGGGAGAGAGACCCATTGGACAGACCGTAAGACCTGCGGCACCGCAGGAGAGAAGACCTGCACCCCGGGGAGGCAGACCGGTGACACCCGGACAGGGAAGACCTGCACCTCAGGGAGGCAGACCCACGGCACCGCAGAGCGAAAGACCAGCGCAGCAGGCCGGCAGACCGGTGGCAAGACCCACAAAGCCTGTACCGCAGAGTGAAGGCAATCAGAATCCCGGCTGGAAGTCCAAAAACTTCATGTCAGATGATGATGAATTTGAATTTGAATTCCTGAATTGGGACGGAGACGAAGATCAATAAAATGCAAACGGCATCTTGCACAAGTGAGATGCCGTTTTTGATTAAAAAACGATAAACTTTCCCCGGTTACAGTTGACAGTACTGCGTTCACTGTTATAATAGGAATATAACAATCAGTGACATGGGAAGGGAGCGAGTTTGATGATAATAGAGATAGATTTCAACAGTGATGAAGCACTCTATATGCAATTACGCAATCAGATCATCATGGGAATTGCCACGTCACAATTTCATGAAGGAGATTCTCTGCCCAGCGTGCGCCAGCTGGCGGATACGATCGGGATCAATATGCATACAGTAAATAAGGCATATACGGTTCTGAAGCAGGAAGGTTATGTTAAGGTAGACCGGCGAAAAGGCGCGGTAATTGCACTCGATGTGGATCGCATGCGTGCGGTAGATGAATTGCGGAAGGAATTGCAGGTAATACTGGCTAAGAGCAGCTGCAAGAATATTTCCAGGCAGGAAGTTCATGAGCTGATTGATGAAATATATGAAGAGTATGGAGGACTGAATTGATGCAGTCACAGTTTACGGATAAGGCGCAAAATGCGCTGGCGCAGGCTTCCAGATGTGCAAGGAGCCTGAAGCAGGGTTACATCGGAACGGAACACATTCTGGTAGGATTATTAAAGGAAGACACCGGTGTGGCGGCCAAGGTATTGGCTGATAACGGTGTGGAGACCGGGCAGGTCATGGACATGATCCGGGATCTGATCGCGTTTGAGAACGGTGTCGCAGTGAAGGACAGAGAGGGATATTCTCCCAGAGCCGCGAGAATCCTGGAGGAAGCACACCATCAGGCCGCACGTTTCGGACAGAAGCAGACCGGAACGGAGCATTTGCTGCTGGCCCTGATCAAAGAGGGGGAAAACGTAGCGGTACGCCTGTTGAACACGCTGGGAGCCAATGTACAGAAAATTTATGTGGATACCCTGATCGCTATCGGACAGGACGGCAATCTGTACAAAGAAGACCTTGGAAAAAAGGGAGACCGTAAGGCGAAACAGTCTACGTTGGAGCAGTACAGCCGGGATCTGACGGCGCTGGCCAGGGAAGGAAAGCTGGATCCGGTAGTCGGAAGAAATGAAGAAATCCGCAGAGTGATCCAGATCCTGAGCCGACGGACGAAGAACAATCCCTGCCTGGTCGGGGAACCCGGTGTTGGCAAGACCGCCGTGGTGGAAGGACTGGCAGCCCGGATCGTGGCGGGAGATGTGCCTTTTACGGTGCAGAATAAGAGAGTACTGACACTGGATCTGTCCGGAATGGTGGCGGGAAGTAAGTACCGCGGAGAGTTCGAGGAGCGGATCAAGAAGGTACTGAAGGAAGTCACAGAGGATGGGAATATTATTTTATTCCTGGATGAATTGCATACGATCATCGGTGCCGGAGGTGCCGAGGGGGCTATTGATGCGTCCAATATCATGAAACCGTCTCTGGCCCGCGGAGAGATCCAGCTGATCGGTGCGACCACGATCGCGGAGTATCGCAAGTATATTGAGAAGGATGCTGCACTGGAGCGGAGATTCCAGCCGGTTACGGTGGAAGAACCCACAGAGGAAGAGGCTGTCCGCATCCTGGAGGGTATCAAGGGGAAGTACGAAGCACATCACCATGTGACCATTACACCGGAAGCGGTGGAGGCGGCAGTGAGACTGTCCAGTCGTTATATCAATGATAGGAATCTGCCCGACAAGGCGATTGACCTGATCGATGAGGCAGCGGCCAGTGCCAGACTGCATGCAATGGATGCACCGGATAAGGCAAAGGAGATCTCGGATAAGATCCGGGAGCTGGACTGGGAGATGGAGAAGGCTATCCGCGTGGAAGCTTTTGCCCAGATGGCAGAGATCAAGAAGAAACAGGATGCTCTGGTAAAGAAGCAGGAGCGTTTGCTGAAAAAGCGTGAAAAAAGGGAAGAGGAAAATACTTTAAGCATCGGTGAAAATGAGATCGCCGAGGTGGTGGCCCAGTGGACCAAAATCCCGGTGCAGAAGCTGGCAGAGAAGGAAAGCGAGAGACTTCTGAAGCTGGAGAAGACATTGCATAAGCGTGTGATCGGTCAGGAAGAGGCAGTTACCGCCGTGGCCAAAGCCATCCGCAGAGGCCGTGTGGGACTGAAGGATCCGAACCGTCCCATCGGTTCTTTCCTGTTCTTAGGACCTACCGGCGTCGGCAAGACGGAATTATCCAAGGCGCTTGCAGAGGCTATGTTCGGCTCGGAAGATGCCATGATCCGTGTGGATATGTCGGAGTATATGGAAGGTCATTCGGTATCTAAGATGATCGGTTCCCCGCCCGGATATGTGGGATTTGAAGAAGGTGGCCAGTTGAGCGAGAAGGTCCGCAGGAATCCTTATTCTGTCGTTCTGTTTGATGAGATCGAAAAGGCTCATCCGGATGTGTTCAACGTACTTTTGCAGGTGCTGGATGACGGTCATATTACGGATTCCAAGGGCAGAAAGGTCAGCTTCAAGAATACGGTGCTGATTATGACATCCAACGCCGGAGCACAGCGGATTGTAGATCCCAAGAATCTCGGCTTCGCAACGGAGAAGAGCGAGACGAAGGATTATGAGAAAATGAAATCCAATGTCATGGAAGAGGTAAAGCGCAGCTTCAAGCCGGAATTCATCAACCGTATCGATGACATTATCGTGTTCCACCAGCTGAACAATGAGAATATGAAAGAGATCGTAAATCTGCTGGCATCCAATCTGTATAAGAGATGCGAGGACCAGCTGGGCATCCATCTGACGATCACTGCAGCACTGAAGGAGCATCTGGTGAAAAAATATGCTGACAATAAGATGGGAGCGAGACCGTTAAAGCGTGCGATCCAGTCAGTGGTAGAGGATGCTCTGGCAGAGGAAATCCTGCTGAAAAAGGTGGTGCCGGGAGATAAGGTTTCTGCAGGATTTAAGAATGGTAAAGTCGTATTTACGGTTAAGAATTAAGCATTTGTAACTATTCAGTCACTCAATTCGCAAAGTCGCTCTTGCAGAGCTTTCCTTTTGCTCATTGGGGTTACTTCGTCTTATAAATATCATGAAATATTCTTACGAATGCAAGCATTCGACGAATATTCAATGATATTTAAATGACTCTGAATAGTTACAAAATTTAAAAATTTTTTTGTAGAAAAACAGGGTGAGATATATTATACTGTAACTATTCAAACCCCATTCGCAAAGAACGAAAGAGAAAGATGTATTGCGGATGCAGTTACTTTCAGGAGGACAGACAGATGGCAGTAGTGGAAGAAATACTTCGCAGTGAAGCAGACGGATCTATCAGCTTTGGTAATCATAAGCTGGCCAAGAAGGCAAAGGTAGAAGATTATGAGCATGCAGGAGATCTGCTGAAGGTTAAGACCTACAATGAGATGACAAAGCTGGAGAAGAACGGTATGTTTTTATATGAATCTGTTCCCGGAACCAGTGTGCTGGAGTTCAAAGAGTCCGATAACAGTGTAGAATTCATCGTAGAAGGTGATGAAGATTCCCAGATCACAGTAGGATTAAAGGACGACACCGAGTACGAAGTATTTATTGACGGTAAGAACGTAGGAACCATGAAGACCGGACTTGGCGGAAAGCTGAGCCTGAGTGTAGAACTGGAAGCAGCAGGGGAAGTACCTGTGAAGATCGTAGAGGCGTAAAGGCGCACTGCAAAGGAGTCCAGACACGGAGGATATTGTAGTACTTCGTGTCTGGGCTCTTTTTTATAACGATTGAGGAGAGAGCATGGCAAAAGGTAAGACAGCCACCGTTTTTTTCTGTCAGAACTGTGGCTATGAATCCACGAAATGGCTGGGACAATGCCCCGGCTGCAGAGAGTGGAACACTTTCGTGGAAGAGACGATAGATAAAACGGTATTGAAAAACACCGGCACCGGGAGTAGAAGAGAGCGCAGAGAGGCTTCCGAACCCTGTGTATTATCTGAAATCGCGATCCGTGAGGAGAACAAGACACTCACCGGGATAAAAGAACTGGACCGGGTGCTCGGTGGCGGAATCGTACAGGGTTCCCTGACTCTGGTAGGAGGCGATCCGGGGATCGGTAAATCTACCCTGCTGCTTCAGGTGTGTCACAATCTGTCAGAGGCCGGACATAAGGTATTGTATATCTCCGGAGAGGAATCCAAGGTACAGATCAAGATGCGGGCGGACAGGCTTGGCACATTTTCGGAACATATGCTCCTGCTGTGTGAGACGAATCTGGACATCATCGGCGAAGTGATCCGCAGGAGCAAGCCGGAGGTCGTGATCATAGATTCCATTCAGACCATGTATAATGAAAATGTATCTGCAGCACCGGGAAGCGTATCACAGGTGCGGGAATCCACAGGCATCCTGTTGCAACTGGCAAAAGGATTGGGGATTTCTATTTTTATTGTGGGACATGTAACAAAAGAAGGAACCGTAGCGGGACCCAGAGTGTTGGAACATATGGTGGACACGGTACTTTATTTTGAAGGGGACAGACATGCTTCCTACCGTATCCTGCGTGGGGTGAAGAACCGTTTCGGGTCCACGAACGAGATCGGTGTTTTCGAGATGCGGGAGACGGGACTCGCGGAGGTGAAGAACCCTTCGGAATATATGTTGAACGGACGACCGGAGAATGCCAGTGGCTCTGTGGTGGCATGTACTATGGAGGGCACCAGGCCGCTTCTGATCGAACTGCAGGCGCTGGTGTGCCACAGCAATTTCGGAATTCCCAGAAGACAGACCACCGGTACGGATTTCAACCGTGTAAATCTCCTGATGGCAGTGCTGGAGAAACGTTCCGGAGTGCAATTATCTTCCTGTGATGCTTACGTGAATATCACCGGTGGCATCAAAATCCAGGAACCGGCGATCGATCTGGGAATCGTGCTGGCGATTCTGTCCAGCTTCCGGAATAAGGCACTGAATCCGAAACTGGTCGCTTTCGGTGAAGTGGGATTAAGCGGCGAGGTCCGGGCAGTCAGCATGGCAAAACAACGCGTGGCAGAGGCAGAGAAGCTGGGCTTCGAAGAATGTGTGGTGCCGCTTGTCTCGTTGGAAGAGTGTAAAAAAGGAAGTAAGATCCGGGTCATTGGCGTCAGTTCTGTACAGGATGCTGTGGATAAAGTGTTTGGCTGACGGTCTCGAACTGTGGAAATGTATCTGGAAATGAGACGATGAACAGTTAAGTGATATGAGGAGGTTGAAAACATGCCTGTCAAAATAGGAATCGATATCGGTAGCAGTACGACAAAAATCGTAGCTTTTGAAGGAGAGCATATGCTTCCGCCTATGGCGGTCAAGGCGGATAGCCAGGTGGCATCTCTCTACGGTGCATTCGGAAGATATCTGTATGAGAATAATCTGGAACTGGCTGATGTGGAAGGAGTCTATATCACCGGTGTGGGAAGCAAATATGTGGAGAAAGCGGTATATGATCGTCCTACCTATAAAGTGGATGAATTCGTCGCTACAGGTACCGGAGGATATTATCTTACGGATAAAAAGGAAGTCATTGTCATCAGTATGGGTACCGGAAGCTTCTTCGTCAAAGTGACGGAGAAGGAGATGAAGCACCTGGGTGGTGTCGGCTTAGGAGGCGGAACGATCTGTGGACTGTCCTCGATCATGCTGAATACCGGCGACATTCATGAAATTGTGCCGTTGTCCCGTAAGGGTGATGTGGCGAAGATCGATCTGCGGATCGCAGATCTGGCCAAAGAAAAGCTGCCGGGCCTGAATCTGGATGTGACGGCTTCTAATTTCGGTAAGGCAGATGCCCAGTCCAAACCGGAGGATATCGCGGCAGGTATTGTACATATGGTGATCGAGAATATCTGCCAGGCAGGAATCCTGGCATCTATGAGCACCGGCATCAAAGAGTATATCCTGATCGGCGGACTGACTAAATTCTTCGAGTGCCGCCAGATCATCGAGGATTTCAAGAGCCTGTGGGATGTGAAGATCAGCATTCCGGAGTACTCTGATTACGCGACCGCTATCGGATCTGTGATCGCACCGGATTCGGAGAAAGAGGAGATATAACAATATAGCTGTAAAGACAACACCCCGGCATGGCGCAGATCTATGAATCGCGTCGTGCCGGGGTGAAATTGTATCTAAAAACAGAAACAAAAAAAGCCGATAACATCGACTTTTGAAAGCAGGGGAAGAGGGGATCGAACCCC
>ERZ650918.3109-NODE-3109-length-10374-cov-4.718965_pt1 | contig 10374 bp, 5 predicted proteins | sample MGYA00514758_ERZ650918 | MGnify/ENA metagenome assembly ERZ650918 | reverse complement strand
AGAGCACTTGACTTTTAATCAAGTTGTCGGGGGTTCGAATCCCCCATGCCTCACTAGGTGTTGTGATATCCTGATTTGGGGATTCGAACCCCCTGGTCGAGATCCCCCATGCCTCACTTGGTTCTTTTATATAGCATCCTCACATTTTGAAAACCCCTTTTGGGGCTTTTTTTATTCCATTTTTATAGAAGAAAGGAAATACTATGCAGACTAAAGAAAACAAGATGGGCGTCATGCCCATAGACAAATTACTGATCTCCATGTCACTGCCCATGATGATCTCCATGCTGGTACAGGCACTGTACAATATTGTGGACAGTATTTTCGTGTCTAGGATCAACGAATATGCCCTACGTGCTGTATCTCTGGCATTCCCCATCCAGAGTCTGATGATCGCTGTGGCGGTGGGAACAGCGGTAGGTATCAATGCCTTCTTGTCCAGAACCCTGGGAGAAAAGGATTTTGAGAAAGCCAATATTATTGCCAGAAACGGTATTTTTATCGCAATTGCCAGCTATATAGGCTTTGCGGTGATCGGTGCACTGATCAGCAGACCGTTTTTTTCCAGCCAGACGGAAGTTATGGAGGTGCGGGAATACGGTGTGACCTATCTGACGATCTGTTGTGTGGCGGGAATGGGTATTTTTCTGCAGACGACTTTTGAGAGGCTGTTACAGGCTACCGGTAAGACCATATATACGATGATTACCCAGTCAACCGGCGCGATCATCAATATCATTCTGGACCCGATCCTGATCTTTGGGTATTTCGGTATGCCCCGTATGGGAATCGCCGGTGCTGCAGTGGCTACCGTGTTTGGACAGATCGTTGCCGCATCCATGGCATTATGGTTTAATCTGAAATTCAATAAGGAACTGGATATTTCCATGAAAGGATTCCATCCCAACGGTCATCTGATCGGACAGATTTATAAGGTGGGAGCCCCTTCCATCGTGGTACAGGCTATCGGTTCCCTGATGACCTATGGAATGAACCTGATCCTGGCGGCATTCGGTTCCGCCCAGACAGTGTTCGGCATTTACTTTAAGCTGCAGAGCTTTGTGTTTATGCCGGTGTTTGGACTGAATAACGGCATGGTGCCTATCATTGCCTACAATTATGGCGCAAGGCATAAGGATCGGGTTATTAGGACGATTAAGCATAGTGTGGCTTACGGTGTGGGTATCATGTGCGTGGGACTGATTGTAATGCACATCTTCCCGGCACAGCTCATGCGTATGTTTGATGCGGAGGAAAGCCTGATCGCCATCGGTGTTCCGGCGCTGGAGACCATTTCCCTAAGCTTTGTGTTTGCTGGCTTCTGTATCGTGGTGGGAAGCGTATTCCAGGCACTGGGTAACGGCGTCTACAGTATGATCGTGTCCGTGGCCAGACAGATGTGCGTGCTGCTTCCGGTGGCAAAGCTTTTGTCCTTAAGCGGTGAAGTGACATTGATCTGGTGGGCCTTTCCCATCGCGGAACTGGCCAGCCTGCTCTTAAGTACCTATTTCCTCGTAAGGATCTATAAAAAGATCATATGCCACATTGGAGAACCGGTAACGACAAGAGAGATTACAGAATAAAATAGAAACAGATGCGGCGGGGATGCTTGACAAGCAAAAGGAAGGAAGAGTATAATTATTCAAGGTCCTTTGGCAGAGAGCATTCCCGTTTGTCAAGGTTTTAAGCTAATCGTCAGATATGGCAGTTAGTAAGCGGATATGGCGGAAGTGGCAGACGCGATAGATTTAGGTTCTATTGTCAACAGACGTGCAGGTTCAAGTCCTGTTATCCGCATTGCGTAATTATGGAAGCATAGCTCAGCCGGGATGAGCGTTCGCCTCACACGCGAAAGGTCAGGGGTTCGAGCCCCCTTGCTTCCACTCGAAATAACTATTCAGAGCTCATGACAAGGACTGAATAGTTATTTTTTTAATCAGAGAGCATCGGATAAGTAATGTACGAAAGCACAGAAATATAAAGGAATACAAAAGCTATGAAGAAAAATGTAAGAAAACAGGGAATTCTGCTGCCGATATCCAGTATTCCCTCGGCATATGGTATCGGAACTTTCGGTAAGGAAAGTTACCGTTTTGTGGACTTCCTGGAAAAATCAGGCAACCATCTCTGGCAGATCCTGCCGTTAGGCCCTACCGGCTACGGCGATTCTCCGTACCAGTCCTTTTCCACCTTTGCGGGGAACCCCTACTATATTGACCTGGAGCTTCTGATCGAAGACGGCTATCTGACAAAAGAGATCTGTGACAGCTATGATTTCGGAGACAATGAGCATTATGTGGACTATGAGAAGATTTATGTGTCCCGTTTTAAAGTCCTGAAAATTGCGTTTGACAATGCCAGGGAACAGGGCCTTACAGAGACCGGAGACTATCAGAAATTCCTTACGGAAAATGCGTACTGGCTGGATGACTACGCTCTGTATATGGCGGTGAAAAATGCTTTTGGCGGTGTCTGCTTTATGGAATGGGACGAGGACATCCGTCTCAGAAAAGCAGCGGCACTTCGCAAATACCGTAAGAAGCTGGCGGAAGAAATCGCATTTTATTGCTTCCAACAGTACCTGTTTGCAAAACAGTGGAAAGAACTGAAAGCCTATGCCAATAAGAAAGGCATTGAGATCGTAGGGGATATTCCCATCTATGTGGCATTTGACAGTGCCGATACCTGGGCAAACCCGAAGCTGTTCCAGCTGGATAAGGAAGGCCGGCCCATCGGAGTGGCGGGATGTCCACCCGATTGTTTCTCCGAGACCGGACAGTTATGGGGCAACCCGCTCTACGACTGGAGTTATCATAAGAAGACCGGTTATGCGTGGTGGATGCAGCGGATCGCCTATTGCTATCAGCTGTATGATGTGCTTCGTATTGATCATTTCCGCGGCTTTGATGAATACTGGTTCGTTCCTTACGGAGATCCGACGGCGGAGAACGGCCATTGGGAAAAAGGCCCCGGTTACGAATTATTCGATGTCATGAAGAAGAAACTGGGCAGGAAGAAAGTGATCGCGGAAGATCTGGGATTTCTGACTCCCAGCGTGATCCGGCTGATGAAGAAGACCGGGTATCCCGGAATGAAGATTCTTCAGTTTGCTTTTGATGCCGGAAATGACAGTGAATATCTGCCGCACAATTATGACAAGAACTGTGTGGTCTATACCGGAACCCACGATAACGATACTACGGTGGGGTTCTTACAGAATATGCCGGAGAAAGACAAGAAATTTGCAAAGAAATATCTGGGACATAAGAATGACAAGAAGCTTTGCTTTGAGATCATCCGGGCAGCATTGTCCAGCTGTGCGGATACCGCAATCATTCCAATGCAGGATTATCTGGAGCTGGACAGCAGCGCCAGGATCAACACTCCCTCCACTCTGGGATGCAACTGGAAATGGCGTATGGATAAGAATGCACTGGATCCAAAGCTGGCGAAGAAGATTTATAAAATGGCAAAATTATATGCAAGAGTATAAAAATACGGAAGGCGATAAGCCTTCCGTATTTTAGTTCCGGGGAATAGCATTTTTTAGTGGACTATCTGTATATTTTTGGACTTTTTTGCACGAATGTGGAAAATAGCATTTTTATATGGTATCTTTAACAGTAGATTGGGCGGAATTCTGTCAGGGATTCCGGTTTGGGAGAGATACATATGCGTCATAAGGCTGAAAAAATGGGCAGAAACAGAGGCCAGGGGATCATTATAGGGTTTCTGGTGTTTGTCATTGCAGTCATTTCGATATGCACAATTATTTTTCGTTCCTATGTGCGGGAGTTTCATAAAGTAACAGAAAAGGAAAAATATGACCAGTATTATGTGATGATCACGGAGGATCGGAAGCCGGACTTCTGGCAGTCGGTATACCGCGGAGCCTATGAGCGGGGGCAGGCGGAAAATGTATATGTGGACCTGCTGGGGGAGCACTTGTCTCAGGAATATTCCAGATCCGACCTTATGCGGATCGCCATGACATCCGGTGTGGACGGTATTCTGGTGGAATCCGATGAAAGTGACGAGATGTCGGAGCTGATTGATGAGGCGGTAGACCGTGGAATTCCGGTAGTTACCCTGTATGGAGACAATACCCACAGTGCCAGATGCAGCTTTGTGGGTGTGGGAAGTTATAATCTGGGAAGAGAGTATGGAAGACAGGTGCTGAAACTGGCAGCGGCAGAGGATACAGAAGATCCGTTAAAGGTAGCGGTACTGATGAATGCTCACGCACTGAATTCTACCCAGAATATCGTGTGTTCCGGAATTCAGGATGCTCTGGAACAGGAGAAGCTTCAGGGATCGGAGATCCAGATGTCTCTGATCACGGTGGATGACACCAATACCTTCTCCGTCGAGGAGTCCATCCGGGATATTTTTATGGACCAGACTCTTCCGGATATTATCATCTGTCTGAACGAACTGAGTACGACCTGTGTCTACCAGGCTGTGGTGGATTACAACTGTGTGGGAGAGATCGCCATTCTCGGATATTATGACACGGATACTATATTAAAGGCCATCGAACGCAATGTCATCACAGCAACGATCTCCATTGACACGGAACAGATGGGGGCATTTTGTGTGGATGCGTTGCAGGAATATTACAATTACGGTTATACGAGCCAGTATTTTACGGCAGATGTTACCGTGATCGATCAGAGCAACGTGGAAGAGTATTTAGGCAAACAGGAAGAGGCAGAGTGAGGCGGGGTATGACAAAGAAATTTCGGCAGCTGTCTCTTCAGGCGAAGATGAGCAGCATTTTTATTCTGGTAAATCTGGTGGTGTTTGCGGTGACGGTAATTCTGATCCTTGGCATCAACAGCATGTCCTCTGAAATCGATATGGTCTATCAGGGGAATCTGCGGCTGAATGAACTGTCGGATGCCCTGACGGCAGTACAGGACAGCATGACAGAGTATCTGGATTCCAAGACCAGTGATTCCCTGGAGGAATTCTATCGCAGTGAACAGATTTATGCCCAGATGGTACAGGGGTTGAGTGATGACGTGACGGAAGCCGCCTTTCGACGGATGGAGCGTAGCATCCGGCATATGTCTGAGGAGTATCTGGATCTGGTGGGGCAGACCATCGAAGCAAAGAGAGGACGAAACGTGGAAAAATACAGGGTGCGCTATGAAAATGCCACCCAGATGTATGAGTACATAAATACTTATATATACAGTCTGAATAACGAACAGTTCCGCAGTAATTCCGAGAACTACAGCCGCCTGTCAGTGGCATTCCGCAGCTTTGAACTGTTCAGTGTCATTACCCTGACGATTGTGGCAGTGATCAGCGTGGCCATTGTGGTAAAACTGACGGGAGAAATCATCAGTCCGTTGAAGAGGCTCACGGTAATGGCCAATGAAGTGGCGGGTGAAAATTTTGATACGGAACTTCTGCCGGTGCAGTCGGAGGATGAGATCGGCGTGGTAACCGGAGCGTTCAACCAGATGGTTATCAGTATCAGACAATATCTGGAGAGACTGCGGCAGAGTATGGAGATTCAGCGTTCACTGATGGAGAAGGAACTTCTGATGGAATCCCATCTGAAGGATGCGCAGCTGAAATATCTGCAGGCGCAGATCAATCCCCATTTTCTGTTCAACACCCTCAATGCCGGAGCTCAGCTGGCGATGATGGAGGGGGCGGACCGAACCTATGATTATATACAGAATGTGGCGGATTTCTTCCGCTATAATGTGAAAAAGGGCAATGATATCGTCACGCTCCGGGAGGAACTGGAGTTGATCGATCATTATATTTATATCCTGAATGTCCGCTTTTCCGGAGATATTCATTATGAAAAGGAGATTTCGGAGGATCTGTTGGATTGTGCCGTGCCCAGCATGATCCTGCAGCCCATTGTGGAAAATTGTGTAAATCACGGTATCCGGGAGATGAGTGGAGAAGGACGGATCTGGCTGAAGGTGTATCACGGGGAAGAAGATACGCTGGTCATCAGTATCCGGGACAACGGCATCGGTATGGATGCGGAGATCATAGAGAAGCTGAAGAACGGAACCTACCATGAGGAGCGGCAGAGCTCCGGTTCCAACGGTATCGCCATGGGAAATGTCATAGCAAGACTGAAGCTGTTCACCCAGAACGAAGATGTCATGACGATCCGCAGTGATGGCAGGAACCAGGGCACGGAAGTGATCCTGTATCTTCCGGTAAAGGAGAGAGAAAAAGCAGATGTATAAGATCATGTTGGCAGATGATGAAGGAATCGTGATCGATTCCCTGAAGTTCATTATTGAGAAAGAATTTAAGGATATCTGTGAAGTGCAGTATGCCAAAACCGGAAGGAGTGTCATCGAACTGGCGGAGAGCTTCCGACCGGACATTGCAGTCATGGATATCCAGATGCCGGGGATCAACGGCATCGATGCCATGAAAGAGATCCGCAGGACCAATAATCACACGGTGTTTATTGTGATGTCGGCCTATGATAAATTCGACTATGCCAAGGAAGCAATCAAGCTGGGAGTTATGGAGTATATCACCAAACCCATGGAGAAGACCAGGATCGTGAACGCGCTTCGCAAGGCCATGGAAAATATCGATGCCGAGCGTCTGAAGCGGAAAAATGAGCTGTTGATCAAGGAAAAGCTAGAGACAGTGGTTCCCATTATTGAAAGTGGACTGATCCACAATATTCTCCTGCAGGAGCATTTCAGGGAGGATATCGAGAATTACCGTTCCATTCTGGGGATTACGCGGCAGTATGCTTATATGATCGCGGTGGTCAGCGGTGACGAGCAGCAGGGCAATCATATGACGAACGCAGTGGGCAGCAGTGTCCGGATGCAGAAGCATTATCAGGAGGTAAGGGATTGTCTGAAGGAACACTTTGACTGTATCGTGGGAACGGTGATGGCCAATAAGCTGGCGGTGCTGGTTCCTTACGAAAAAGAAATAATGGATTACAACGAACGTATTGAACTGATCGAGAAAGCCAGGGAACTGGTGCGCTACATGCGCAAGCGTACGGATATCAGCTTCCGTATCGGCATCGGAGGACCGAAGGATTTTCTCATGGCATCAGAGTCCTATACCGAGGCGCTGAATGCACTGGTGGCATCCACGGGCAGTGTGGCTCATGTGGATGATCTGCCGATCCGCTGCGAATTTGCCGGAAACTATCCGGTGAAACTGGAGAAGAAGCTGTTTGCGGAGATTGAGGACGGAGACATCGATAATGCTTCGGCAACGGCAGCGGCATTTTTTGACTGGATGACGGACATCGGATCGGATTTGATGAACATGCGCCTGAAGATCCTGGAATTTGTGCTGTGGTCGGAACACATTGCCTATGAGAAAGGCGGTATGACTTATCAATTGAACTCCCGGGCGGATTATCTGCCGCAGGTCATGGAGATGGCAGAGCCATCGGCCATGAAGACCTGGTTTCTGGAAAAGGTAAAAGAGTCTTGCCGCAATGTTTTGAACAAGAGAGAAGAGAAGTCCGGCAGTATCATTGAAATGGCCAAAAATTACATTAAGAATAATTACCACAAAGACATTTCCCTGGATGATGTATCCAGAGAGGTCAATATCAGCCCGTATTATTTCAGCAAGCTTTTCAAGGAAACCACGGGAGAGAATTTCATCGAATATCTGACGAATCTGCGAATGGATAAGGCAAAGGAACTGTTGGAGACCACGGAGTGCTCCATGAAGGAGATCTGCGTCAGAACGGGATATTCAGATCCGAATTATTTCAGCCGCAGCTTTAAAAAGAATGTGGGGGTCACTCCGACGGTCTATAAGGAGAATCGGGGAAAAATATATGAACAGGGCAGTGTGTAAAATGAAAAAAATGTGGAAATATGCAGCGGTTGTGCTTGTCTGTGTGCTGACACTCGGCGCCTGCGGTAATCTGGACAGCAGTAAAACGTCCGGGGATGCCGCACAGGACCGGAAGATCCAGATCGGCATGAGTTTCGATTCTTTTGTCATCGAGAGGTGGCAGACAGACCGGGATATCTTCGTATCCACAGCCAAGGAACTGGGGGCGGAGGTCAATGTACAGAATGCCAACGGGGATCTGGAACAGCAGAAGAAACAGATCAATTATTTCATTGATAAGGGAATGGACGTTATTGTCATCATCTGCATTGATTCCGAGGGGCTGGCAGAGCAGGTGCAAAAGGCGAAGGAAGCAGGGATTAAAGTCATCGCCTACGACCGAATGATCATGGATTCGGATATTGATCTGTATATCACTTTCGACAACGAGCGCGTCGGCACCATGATGGGAGAAGCACTGGTGGATAACGGGCTGTCTGGTGGAAAAGTGCTGATGCTGGGAGGTTCTGCGGTGGACAGCAACGTGGCTATGGTAGAGAAAGGATTCCGGAAGGTGATGGAGGATCATCAGGTGACAATCCTGGATTCCATGCATGCGGACGGATGGAAAGCGGAGCTCGCAGCGGCCTATGTCTATGACCATATGGATGTTGTCTCGGAAGCGGATGCCATCATGTGTGGCAACGATGATCTGGCCAGTAAGGTGGTGCATGCCCTGAAGGAAAAGAGGATGGCGGGAGACATCATGGTCGTTGGGCAGGATGCCGATCTGGAAGCCTGTCAGCGGATCGTAGAAGGAACACAGGTCATGACGGTTTATAAGCCAGTGGAGAAGCTGGCCCAGAAGGCTGCGGAATGTGCCGTGCTTCTGGCAGAAGGAAAGGAGCTTCCAGAAGAGACTGTGACGATAGAAAGCGGAAACTATCAGGTGCCCTATATCGGACTGGAACCCATCAGCGTGGATAAGACCAATATCAATGATGTGATCATAGGCAGTGGATTCCATCTGAAGGAAGATGTCTATCTGAATGTCCCTGCCGAAATGCCCTGACGGGATCGTGAACGCAGAAAACTAGGAACAGGAAAAATTTGGTAAGATAGCTGTGCTTGCAGACAAAATATTGCTAGCACAGCTTATTTTTGCCTTCCGGACAGCACAGAAAAGTGCAGAAGGTCATAAAATCATGCTATTTGATCTATGGTATTCTCTACTTGTCAACAAAAACAAACCAAACAAGGGAGGTTACTTTTTATGAGGAAGAAATTATTAAGCACACTTCTGGCAACAGCCATGGCTGTTACAATGCTTGCAGGATGTGGATCCAATGGGGGACAGCAGGCAACCACACCGGCAACGGACAATAAGACAGAAACATCTGCAGAAGCAAAGACAGATGCTTCCACTACTACCACAACAGGTGGCGGTAAGATTGGTGTAGCAATGCCGACCAAGGATCTGCAGAGATGGAACCAGGATGGTACCAACATGGAAGCCCAGCTGAAGGAAGCCGGCTACGAAGTTGATCTGCAGTACGCATCTAACGATATTCCCACACAGGTATCCCAGATCGAGAATATGATCAATTCCGGCTGCGAACTTCTGGTCATCGCATCCATCGACGGTGACTCTCTTGGAACCGTTCTGGAGCAGGCAAAGGAAAAAGACATTCCGGTTATCGCATATGACCGTTTGATCATGAACTCCGATGCAGTTACTTATTACGCAACCTTCGATAACTACATGGTAGGTACGAAACAGGGTGAATACATCAGAGATCAGTTGGATCTGGACAATGCAGCAGGACCTTTCAATATCGAGCTGGTAACCGGTGATCCCGGTGACAACAACGCAAGATTCTTCTTCGGCGGTGCCATGGATGTGCTGCAGCCCTACATTGACGCAGGTAAGCTGGTAGTAAAATCCGGACAGACCGATTTCGAAACCGTTGCAACCGCTAACTGGTCTACTGAGACCGCACAGTCCAGAATGGACGCTATCATTTCCGCTAACTATGCAGACGGAACCAAGCTGGATGCCGTTCTGTGCTCCAACGACTCCACTGCACTGGGTGTAACTAACTCTCTGGAAGCTAACTACACCGGCGAGTGGCCTATCATTACCGGTCAGGACTGCGATAAGCCCAACGTTAAGAATATGATCTCCGGCAAACAGTCCATGTCCATCTTCAAGGATACCCGTACTCTGGCATCCAAGGTAGTAGAGATGGTAGACGCAGTCATGAAGGGCGGCGAAGCACCTGTCAACGATACCACAACCTATGACAATGGTACCGGTGTCATTCCTTCTTACCTGTGCGAGCCCGTATTCGCTGATGCAAGCAACTACAAAGAGCTGCTCATCGATTCCGGTTACTACACAGAAGCAGATTTACAGTAATTTTATAAAATAATATGGATCCTGCGGGATCCTTACGGCAGGCGGGCGTTTCCCGCCTGCCGTATTCATGGGAAAGCAAAATAGAACGGTTTGATTAGATAATGTGGAAATAAGACTTGGGAGGAATACCATTGGCAAAAATC
>ERZ650918.3107-NODE-3107-length-10379-cov-4.826230_pt1 | contig 10379 bp, 4 predicted proteins | sample MGYA00514758_ERZ650918 | MGnify/ENA metagenome assembly ERZ650918 | reverse complement strand
CGCTATTCGCGTTTGGCTGGAAGCCTCTCCCGAAAACGAGAAGGAGCTTTTCAGGGAACGTGAGTTCTTTGACGCGATGATACTGTCGGGAAGCGGCAAGGAGGCGGACAAGGGCAAGAAGGCGCGTCCTTTCTATATGATCGCCATGCTCGAACTGGTGAAAATCGCTGCCGTATTTGCGATTACGATCGCTTGCGGGACTTATTACTATACATCGGAAATCCAAAAGATCGGGCAGACGATGAATACGATCACCGTCCCTTCCGGCCAGCGCGTGAACCTGACTCTTCCGGACGGAACGAATGTCTGGCTGAATGCCCGGACGAAGATCGTTTATCCGGCTGTGTTCGACAACTCAATACGTCAGGTAACGGTAGACGGAGAAGCCTATTTCGATGTTGCCAAGGATAAGAAAAGACCTTTTGTCGTGGAGACGGGCAAATGCAATATGGAAGTGCTGGGAACAAAGTTCAACGTGGAAGGCTATTCCGATAAAGACGATTTCGAGGTTACGCTGATGGAAGGAAGCGTGCGGGTAGCCTCCCGTATAGGTCTGGGAGATACATTGACGTTGAAGCCGGACAGTAAGGCTTGCCTGCAAAAGGACGGCAGACTGAAAGTCATTCCGGTCGACGATTACAACCCCTATCGCTGGAAAGAAGGGTTGATTTGTTTCCGGAACGAATCATTCCTTTCGATTATGAATGATCTGGAGAAATATTTCGGAGTCAGCATAGTTGTTGAGAATAAAAATGTATTGAAATATTATTTCACGGGAAAGTTCAGGCAGGCGGACGGTATCGACTACGCGTTGAGGGTCTTGCAGAGGGATATTCGCTTCAAATATGAACGGGACGATGAAAATCAAATTATTTATATCAGATAAACACAAGTGATAAAAGATCAGAAATAAAAAACACAATAATTAGTATTAACCTTATAAATAGTAAGAGACATGAAAACAAACAGTCAATAACAGAAAAATGCCGGCAAGCGCTGGGGGGCATTTACCGGCATTCCAATCAACACAATTTTTTTAAAATTCATTGTATCAACTTCAAATCAGTTACAAAGGTATGAAAAAAAACTTTTTGTCGGGAGGATATTATCCGAAAACCCCGTCAGGTAAAAAAATCTTGAGAACTATGCGAATATCCACATTCCTATTGGGAGCCTGTGTATTCTGTTCGTATGCTGAAAATTCGCATTCACAGAACGCCCGGGTTAGTATTAACAAGAACAATACTCAGTTGGAAAAGATTCTGAATGAGATTGAAAGTCAGACAGATTACTTGTTTATCTATAATAACCAGGTAAATGTTAACCGGAAGGTTTCGGTGAAAGCAAAAACGAAGCCTGTTTCCGAGGTATTGGATAACCTGTTTAAAAATGAGGGGATCGAATATGAAATGGAAGGAACTCACATTATCCTATCCTCTAAGAGCCGGGATGCGATCGCTGCCGTTAAACAACAAACACAAACAGTGACAGGCCGGATCGTCGATAATAACGGCGAAGCGATCATTGGGGCGAATGTGGTGGTGAAAGGCACTACAAATGGTACGGTTACCGATATAGATGGTAACTTCTCTATCGAGGCTGATCCTAAATCGGTTTTGAATATTTCTTATATTGGTTACTTGTCAAAAGAGATCGTTGTCGGTAACCAGAAAACAATCAATGTCGTATTATTGGAAGATACGAAAACGCTGGACGAAGTTGTCGTGATCGGGTATGGTACGCAGAAAAAGGCGGACTTGACCGGTTCCGTAGCCAATGTCAGCACGGACGATTTGAATACGCAGAGCAACACGACTATCGGGCAGGCCTTGCAAGGTAAGATTGCCGGTGTGGATATCGTTTCGCAGGGAGGTGCGCCGGGCGGTAGTACCCGTGTCATGGTCCGTGGTATCGGAACGTTGAACAACTCGTCTCCTTTGTATATCGTGGACGGTATGTATATGAGTGGAATCGATCATATCAACCCGAACGATATCGCCAGTATCGACGTGTTGAAAGATGCTTCTTCGTCCGCTATCTACGGTTCACGTGCTGCCAACGGTGTCATCATCGTGACGACGAAAGAGGGTAGCAATACCGAGGGGAAACCGATCATCGACCTTTCGGCCAATGTCGGAGTCAGCTCGCCATCCAAATATTTGGATTTGTTGGATGCTGCCGGATGGGCGGAAGTGACGACTGTTTCCAGAAAAGCGGCAGGAATGAACCCGCTCGAAATGGCGACGGATTTGGCTTCCAAGCCGGACAATGATTGGCAGAGCCTGATGTTCAGCCCGGCCTTGATGCAGAATTATAACTTGTCGGTGAAAGGCGGTGGAAAATATTCTACCTATTATAATAGTGTGGGCTATACGAACCAGGACGGTGTGATGAAGGGAACGAACTACCAGCGTTACACGTTGCAGAGCAAGCAGGACTTCAAGAAAGGTATTTTCTCGGCAGGAACGAATATCGTCCTGACTTATAACCAGGATAAACCGCTGCTTTCGGAAGTTCGCGGAGGATATGTCGGCCATACGATACAAGCGATTCCGACACTTGAACAATATGACGCGAACCAGACTGGCGGTTATGGCGCTCTGTATGGCGACGTCGTAAACCTCTATAACCCGTTAGGCATGGTGGATGATAATCTGATGAACCGTTATAGCGAAAACGTGAAAATTTATGCCAATGCTTATGTTTCCGTTGAGTTTATGAAGGGTTTGAAATATAAATTGAATTTGACTCCCGATTTCCAGTTCTACCGTTACAACAGCTATCTGGGCTTGTATGATTACGGATTGAATAAAAACGATATCACGCAGGTGACGGAACAGCAGACCCGGACTCGCAACGTGCTGGTTGAAAACTTGCTGACTTTCGACCGTACTTTCGGTGATCACAAAATATCGGTTCTTGCCGGTTATACCTACCAGGATTCCCGGTATCGTTATATGCAGGGATCAGGACAAGGCATGCCTACCGGAATCAAGGAGATAGATGCTGCCGCCCAAGGATTGGCTGTAAGCGGCAATTCAAACCGTAGCGTGTTGACTTCAATCTTAGGCCGTGCGTTCTATTCTTACAAGAACCGCTATCTGTTGACGGCTACTATCCGTCGTGACGGTTCTTCCAAGTTCGGATCTAACAATCGGTATGGTAATTTTCCGTCGTTCTCTGCCGGATGGAATATCGCGGAGGAAGATTTTGTGAAGAATAGCGTGTCCTGGCTGGACCAGTTGAAACTGAGAGGTGGTTATGGTGTGCTGGGTAATCAGGAAATAGACAATTACCAATATGTATCAGTCGTGACAACCGGTATTAACTACCCGGATGGAAAGAGCGGATTGATACAGGGTGCTTTCCCGAAAACGTTTGCCAACCCGGATATCAAATGGGAGGAAACTGCAATGACGAATGTCGGTATCGACTTCATGGCTTTGCGCAATCGTTTGACGTTGACTGCCGACTGGTATGTGAAGAATACGAAAGACATTTTGTTGAATGTACCGATTCCTATATCGTCCGGTGGTGCGAATGATCCGATCCAGAATGCCGGTAAGATCCGGAACCAGGGTTTTGAATTTAATCTGGGTTATCGTAACAAGACTGCCTTCGGACTGACTTACGACCTGAACGGAAACATATCCACTTATCGGAATGAAATTCTTGAATTGCCGGAAACGGTAGCTGCCAACGGCAAGTTTGGTGGTAATGGTGTGAAGAGTGTAGTCGGACATACTTACGGCGCACAAGTCGGTTACATTGCCGATGGCATTTTCAAGTCGCAGGATGAAGTAGACAACCATGCTACTCAGGAAGGCGCTGCTGTCGGCCGTATCCGTTACCGTGATATTGACCATAACGGTGTGATTGACGAAAGAGATCAGAACTGGATTTATGATCCTACTCCCTCTTTCAGCTACGGATTGAATATTTATCTGGAATATAAGAACTTCGATCTGACAATGTTCTGGCAAGGCGTTCAGGGAGTGGATATAATCAGTGACGTGAAGAAGAAAAGCGATTTTTGGAGTGCTTCCAATGTCGGCTTCCTGAATAAGGGAACCCGTTTGCTTAATGCCTGGTCACCTACGAACCCAAACTCTGATATTCCGGCATTGACCCGCAGTGATACGAACAATGAACAGCGTGTCTCTACTTACTTCGTAGAAAACGGTTCTTTCCTGAAACTGCGCAATATCCAGTTAGGATACACCGTTCCCGCTGTTATCTCCAAAAAAATGAGAATGGACCGCCTGCGTTTCTATTGCAGTGCACAGAACCTGCTGACCATCAAGAGCAAGAATTTTACCGGAGAAGATCCGGAGAACCCGAACTTTTCTTATCCGATCCCTGTGAATATCACGTTCGGACTTAACATCGGATTTTAACTTACTTCATCAATAAAACGAATGATCATGAAAAAGATAATATATATAGCAACAATCGGAATTACCTTGCTGACAACCAGTTGCGACGATTTTTTGGACCGTCAGGTTCCTCAGGGTATTGTGACCGGCGATCAGATTGCTTCTCCCGAATATGTAGACAATCTGGTGATTTCTGCCTATGCCATTTGGGCGACAGGTGATGATATCAACTCTTCCTTCTCTCTCTGGAATTATGACGTACGTTCCGACGATTGCTATAAAGGCGGTTCGGGAACAGAAGACGGCGGTGTGTTCAACGCACTGGAAATATCCAAAGGTATCAACACCACCGACTGGAATATCAACGATATATGGAAAAGACTGTATCAATGTATCACCCGTGCCAACACAGCCCTGCAATCACTCGACCAGATGGATGAAAAGACTTATCCGTTGAAGAACCAGCGCATTGCCGAAATGAGATTCCTGCGCGGACACGCTCACTTCATGTTGAAACAACTGTTCAAGAAAATCGTTATTGTAAACGATGAAAACATGGATCCGGATGCTTACAATGAACTGTCGAATACCACTTATACCAATGACGAGCAATGGCAAAAGATAGCAGACGACTTCCAGTTTGCCTACGACAACCTGCCGGAGGTACAAATAGAAAAAGGGCGCCCTGCACAGGCAGCCGCTGCTGCTTACCTTGCAAAAACTTACCTGTATAAAGCTTACCGCCAGGACGGAGCCGACAATACCCTTACCGGAATCAACGAAGAAGACCTGAAACAGGTCGTGAAATACACCGATCCCCTGATCATGGCTAAAGCCGGTTACGGACTGGAAACGGACTACAGCATGAACTTCCTGCCGCAATACGAAAACGGTGCGGAGTCTGTATGGGCCATTCAGTATTCCATCAACGACGGTACTTACAACGGTAACCTGAATTGGGGAATGGGACTGACCACTCCGCAGATATTGGGCTGCTGCGACTTCCATAAGCCGAGCCAGAATCTGGTGAATGCTTTCAAAACCGATTCGCAGGGAAAGCCCTTGTTCGGCACCTATGACAATGAGAATTACGAAGTGGCTACAGACAATGTCGATCCCCGTCTGTTCCATACAGTGGGTATGCCGGGCTTCCCTTATAAGTACAACGAAGGTTACATCATCCAGAAGAATGATGACTGGAGCCGTAGCAAGGGACTTTACGGATATTATGTTTCGCTCAAAGAGAATGTAGACCCGGACTGTGACTGCCTGAAGAAAGGTTCTTATTGGGCAAGTTCCCTGAATCATATCGTTATCCGTTATGCAGATGTATTGCTGATGCGTGCCGAGGCCCTGATACAGTTGAACGACGGACGTATTGCCGACGCCATTTCACTCATCAATGATGTACGCAGCCGTGCAGCCGGAAGTACAATGCTGATCTTCAATTACAAAGAAGAGTACGGAGTAAACTTCAAAGTAACTCCTTATGAACTGAAAGCATATACACAGGACGAAGCCATGAAAATGCTGAAATGGGAACGCCGTATAGAGTTCGGTATGGAAAGCTCACGTTTCTTTGACCTCGTAAGATGGGGAGAAGCCAAAGACGTTATCAATGCTTATTATGTGACCGAAGCAGCCCGTTGTTCTATTTACAAGAATGCAGGTTTTACGGAAAATAAGAACGAATACCTTCCAATTCCATTCGAACAGATCAGTGCCAGTAACGGAAATTATACACAGAATTTCGGTTGGTAATCATCAATCTTAAAACAAAGAATAAAATGAAATCAATCATAAAACAACTCTATACCATCCTGTTGGTGACTGTAGCATGCCTGACAGTTGCGGGATGTAGCGATGACTTCAAATCCAATCTTCGTCTGGACGGAGATGTATGGGTGAACTCTATTAAACTGGATGAATACGCAGGGACGATCGATTATCAGAATAAGACAATCGTAGTGGGAGTTCCTTACGATTATGACGTTACCCGGATGGCCGTCAGTGAAATCAATCTTTCCGAAGGTGCTACGGCGAGCATCGCTATTGGTGAAACAATCGACTTTTCTCTTCCCGTATCTTTGACCGTGAAGAATGGCGACGTACAGATGAGCTATACGATTACCGTGAAGAGAGACGAAGCAAAGATACTGACCTTTAAGTTGAATGATACTTATGTAGGAAAAGTAGACCAGCTATCAAAAACAATCTCTGTAGTTGTTCCACTGACAGTGGATATCACCCAGTTGAAAGGTACATTCACCGGATCAGATGGAGTCACTGTGACTCCGGTATCCGGCAGCATCCAGGACTTTACCAACCCTGTCACTTATACGGCAACTTACCGTTCGGCAGTGACTCCTTATGTAGTAACAGTTACTCAAGGAAATGTAATTCCGACTGCCTTTATCGGCACAGCTTCTTCTGTGAGCCAACTGACAAGTCCTGAAGAAAAAGCCGCTGCCCAGTGGATGATGGATAATATATCCATGTCCGAATACATCTCATTCAAAGATGTAGTAGACGGAAAAGTAGATTTAGGTAAATATGCTGCAATCTGGTGGCATTTCCATGCAGACAATGGCGATAATCCTCCTTTGCCGGATGATGCGAAAGCTGCCGTAGAGAAATTTAAAGTCTACTATCAAAACGGTGGTAACCTGTTGTTGACCCGCTATGCAACTTTCTATATTAAGGACCTTAGCATTGCAAAAGATGAGCGTGTACCCAACAACAGTTGGGGAAGAAGTGAAGACTCACCCGAAGTCGTTGATGGGGCATGGAGCTTTCCAATTGTCGGCAACGAGTCGCATCCGTTATTTCAGGATTTAAGATGGAAAGATGGTGACAAAACAAGAGTCTATACCTTTGATGCTGGTTACGCGACTACCAATAGTACGGCACAATGGCATATCGGAACAGACTGGGGAGGTTATGAGGATCTGAACGCATGGCGTAGCTTGACAGGAGGAATCGATGTGGCATGCGGAGACGACGGTGCAGTAATCATAGCCGAATTCGAGCCGCGCGCCAATAGCGGACGCACGATCTGTATCGGCTCCGGTTGTTACGACTGGTACGGTAAAGGAGTAGACGCTTCTGCCGACTACTACCACTACAACGTAGAGCAAATGACTCTGAATGCAATCAACTACTTATGTAAATAAAAGAATAAGCAATAATTATGAAAAATATGATCTTACATATAGCAATCACCACGCTGTTGGCCTCAATGAGCGCTTGCAGTGATGAGATAGATCCCGTATTGACTCAAAGAGACTGGGACGGTACAGCCACTTACTTCCAATCGGCCGACGAGCATGGCTTCTCGATGTACTATAAACCGCAGGTAGGCTTTGTCGGTGACCCGATGCCATTCTATGATCCGGTTGCCAAAGACTTTAAAGTGATGTACCTGCAAGACTACCGTCCGAACCCCGAAGCTACTTACCACCCCATTTTCGGGGTGGCCACCAAAGACGGTGCTACTTATGAATCTCTCGGCGAACTGATTCCGTGTGGAGGTCGTGACGAACAGGATGCTGCCATCGGTACAGGAGGTACCATCTATAATCCGGTTGATAAACTCTACTACACCTTCTACACCGGCAATAAATTCAAACCTTCTTCCGACCAGAATGCACAGGTAGTCATGGTAGCTACCTCTCCCGACTTTAAAACATGGACCAAGAACCGCACTTTCTATCTGAAAGGAGATACGTACGGCTATGACAAGAATGACTTCCGCGATCCGTTCCTGTTCCAGACCGAAGACGGCGTTTATCACATGCTGATTGCCACCCGTAAAAACGGAAAAGGACACATTGCCGAATTCACCTCTACTGACCTGAAAGAGTGGGCGTCTGCCGGCACATTTATGACCATGATGTGGGACCGTTTCTATGAATGTCCGGACGTATTCAAGATGGGAGACTGGTGGTATCTGGTCTATTCGGAACAAGCTTCCTTCATGCGCAAGGTACAATATTTCAAAGGCAAAACACTTGAAGAACTGAAAGCAACCACTGCCAATGATGCCGGAATATGGCCGGACAATCGGGAAGGTATGCTGGACAGCCGTGCATTCTATGCAGGCAAGACTGCTTCCGATGGAACCAACCGTTACATCTGGGGCTGGTGTCCTACCCGTGCCGGCAATGATAATGGAAACGTAGGGGATGTAGAACCCGAATGGGCTGGCAACTTGGTGGCACAACGCCTCATTCAGCACGAAGACGGTACATTGACTCTTGGAGTTCCCGATGCAATCGACCGTAAATACACTTCTGCACAAGAGGTAAAAGTGATGGCTAAAGACGGAAACGTAACAGAAAGCGGTAAAACCTATACGTTGGCCGAAGGAGCTTCCGTTATCTTCAACCGGTTGAAAGTGCACAACAAGATTTCCTTTACCGTAAAAGCATCCTCGAATACAGATCGTTTTGGAATCTCTTTCGTCCGTGGAACGGACTCCAAATCATGGTATAGCATCCACGTCAACGCTGACGAGGGTAAAGCCAACTTCGAGAAAGACGGTGACAATGCCAAATACTTGTTTGATAACAAATTCAATATCCCGTCGGATAATGAATACCGTGTGACGATTTACAGTGACCAGTCGGTTTGTGTGACTTACATCAACGACCAGTTATCTTTCACGAACCGCATCTATCAAATGCAGAAGAATCCGTGGTCACTCTGCTGTTATAAAGGCGAAATCACTGTATCAGATGTTCAAGTGAGCACCTATTAATAGAAAAGTAACATCTTTTACAGTGTTTGAAACAAAAGTGATAGGCGTTTCATCCCGGAGCGCCTATCTTTGCACTGTAACAACCTTAATACCATAAAGCATGAATTTAAGACTCTCTTCCAAACAAATTCAAACCTTCGCGGTTTTATTTTGTATGATTGTGATGAATATCTCTCTATCCGCCCGTGCGGACAACTCTCCTCTATTAATTAAAGATTTAGGAGAAGGACATTGCCTCGTACGTGTCAACACTAACCAGAAGTATCTGTTGTTGCCCGTAGAAGATGCATCGCCCGATGTGCGTATCAGCATGATTGTTAATAATAAAGAGGTAAAGAACTTCGATGTCCGTCTGGCCATCCATAAAGTCGATTACTTTGTTCCGGTAGACCTTTCCGACTATTCCGGCAAACTAATCTCTTTCAAATTTAAAATGAACTCCAACGACCCGGTGCGTGTCAACCTTTCACCGGACAACACTGCTTGCTGCAAGGAAATGAAATTGTCCGATACGTTCGATACAAGCAACCGTGAAAAGTTCCGTCCCACTTATCATTTCTCTCCCCTTTACGGATGGATGAACGACCCGAACGGAATGGTATACAAAGACGGCGAATACCACCTTTTCTACCAATACAACCCTTACGGTTCCAAATGGGGAAATATGAACTGGGGACATGCCATCAGCAAAGACCTCGTAAACTGGGAACATCGCCCCGTAGCAATCGCCCCGGATGCATTCGGTACTATCTTCAGTGGCTCCGCCGTGATAGATCATCATAATACCGCCGGCTTCGGTGCAGGCGCCATCGTCGCCATCTATACACAAAACAGCGACCGTCAGGTGCAAAGCATTGCTTACAGCACCGACAACGGACGTACCTTTACCAAATACGAAAACAATCCTGTATTAGTATCTGAAGCACGTGACTTCCGCGACCCGAAAGTATTCTGGTACGAAGGCACCAAACGCTGGATCATGGTATTGGCAGTAGGGCAGGAAATGCAATTCTTCTCTTCCCCCAACTTGAAAGACTGGACATTTGAAAGCAGCTTCGGCAAAGGACACGGCGCACACGGAAACGTTTGGGAATGTCCCGACTTATTCGAACTCCCGGTAGAAGGAACAAATGAAAAGAAATGGGTACTGCTTTGCAGCCTCGGCGACGGTCCTTTCGGTGACTCGGCCACTCAATATTTTGTAGGCTCCTTCAACGGAAAAGAGTTTGTAAACGAATCACCCT
>ERZ650918.3103-NODE-3103-length-10398-cov-2.955912_pt1 | contig 10398 bp, 10 predicted proteins | sample MGYA00514758_ERZ650918 | MGnify/ENA metagenome assembly ERZ650918 | reverse complement strand
AATTTTCCGAGTGCGGTGATTTTATTGATACCCCCGTCAAGCGCTATTCCAGCGGCATGTTCGTCAAGCTGGCCTTCGCCGTCGCTGCCCATCTGGACAGCGAGATCATGGTCATGGACGAGGTCCTGGCCGTGGGCGACATGAAGTTCCAGCAGAAATGCCTGGGCAAAATGAGCGATGTCGCCAACCAGGACGGCCGCACCGTGCTCTACGTCAGCCACAACATGTCCACCATCCGCCAGCTGTGCACCCGCTGCGTGGTGCTGGATAAAGGCAGGGTCATCTTCGACGGCGACGTCGAACAGGCCATCGCCGTCTACATGGACACTACCGATGTTAACGTCGTCCACTACGACCTGGCCGATGTGGCCCGCATGACCGGCAGCGCCGGCAAGCGCCTGCGGCTGGAGACCCTCGACTTTGTGGGCAAGGAATCCAGCGTGTTTGCCGACACCGAGAAGATGAAAATTAAAATCACCTGGCGCGTGTCCGAGCCTTTCACCGGCATCCACATGAAGATGAACCTCCACGCGCGGGATTCCAGCCCCGTGGGCATCACCCACCCGGTGGACCTGGGCGCCGCCGAGCCGGGCAAACTCTACACCACGGTGTTTGAGTTCGACCCAAGTCTTTTGGGCGAGGGTCAGTATTTCTTCTACCTCGACATCTTCGATGGCGCGCTGGCCCAGGCCGTCTGCCTGGACAAGCCCGTGACAGAGTTTGCCTTCGAGGTCACCAACAGCGACCTGACCATGCCCGAGTGGGCCTCCGGCTGGGGCCGCATCCACTTCCCGCCGGTCAAGCTGCTGGCGGACGGAGAATAATTTTTCATGAAGCCGAATCTTTACATCTGCCACACCGCCTATCAGGTGCTTGTCGACCTGCTGCGGGCCTCCCGCACTGACGGCCAGCCCCACACCATGGTGCTTTCCGCCGCCGTGCCGGAGCCGCAATCTCTGGCTAAAAAGCTGGAGGCCACCGGCGCTGTCAAAGTCGTTATCGTGGACGAGACCCGCTGGCCGGGCACCGTCACCGGCCCCTTCGCCGCCCGGCGCGCCCGCCGGGCGTTCGAGAAACTGTGCGGCTGGCGCTTTACCCGCGCCGCCTATAACGAGGTGCGCATCCACAACGATTGGAGCGTGCTGGGCCGCTACCTGCAGGACTGCCATGCCGGGTATATCCTGTGCGAGGACACCTTCGCCAGCACCCTCGGCCCCGACCAGCACCTTGTCACCGACCAGCGCGCCGCCCCCGATTTTGCCGGGAAGCGGCGCACCGGAAAAGGCTACCTTTACTGGGGCGACAGCCCGTGGTGCGCAAAAGTGGAAAGCGAGGACGCCGCGAAATGCACGCTGTTCCCCGCCAGCCGCTTGGTAACCGACAGCAAGCGCGAACTGCTGGAAAGCCTGACCGACGCCGAAAAAGCGATGGTGCGCAGTGTTTTTCTCACCCAGCCCCTGCCAGAAAATGCCGCCGGGGCCACCCTGCTTTTGCCCCGCAGCTTTGTGGAGGACGGCCTGATGACACAAGCTGAGCAGAACGCGATGTTCAAAGCGGTCGCCGCCAAATACACCGCCGGGCCGCTGTTCATCAAGACCCACCCGCGGGACACCACCGACTACCACGCCCTGTTCCCCGACGCGGTGATCTTAGAGCGCACGATGCCCAGCGAAGTGCTGAACTTCTGCCTTCCCTTCAAATTCGCCCGCGCCGTCACAGTCCAAAGCTTCGTCCTCCGCGCCTTCACCGCCGCCGACGAAAAAATTCTCCTAACACTCGACGAAGCGAAAGCCTTAATGTAAGCCACCCCTCAGAAAGGCCCCCCTCTGCTCCCGCAAAGCGGGCGGGGGAGAGACTTTTCCTCTATGTGCTTTTCTAAATCCAAAGCCCTCTCCCTCCGTCTGCGCTATCGCGCAGCCGCCTCCCTCCCAGAGGGAGGCTTTCCGCAGCACCCTTCGACAAAGCGAGGTATCTTTATGAAAACAATCGCTGTGATCCCTGCCCGTTATGCAAGCACCCGTATGCCCGGCAAGCCGCTGGCGGATGTGCTGGGCAAACCCATGATCTGGTGGGTCTACCAGGCCGCCAAGGCCTGCCCCAAGCTGGACGACGTCCTCATCGCTACCGATGACGAGCGCATCGCCGATGCCTGCAAGACCTACGGCATGCGCTATCTGATGACCAGCCCCGATCACGATACCCCTACCGGCCGCATCTGGGAGGTCAGCACCGTCGAGGATGCCGACCTTTACCTGCAGCTGATGGGCGACGAGCCGCTGGTCAACCCCGCCGCCTTTGACCTCATCCTGCCGGATACCCTGCCCGAGGACCCCTGCTACGTCGCCGTCCTCACCAACATTATGGAGCATCCCGCCGACGTCATCGACTTCTCCAACCAGAAGGTCGTCACCAATGCGGCGCGGGAGATCCTGCTCATCTCCCGCAGCCCCATCCCCTACCCGAAAGGCACCCTCGACTTCGAGTACGAGAAGGTCACTGGCATCCAGCTGTACAGCAAGCAGGCGCTGGCGTTCTACCACGCCACCCCCAAATCCATCCTGGAAAAAGCCGAAGAGAACGATATGATGCGCTTTATTGAGAACGGCCACAAGGTCCACGCCATCGTAAGCCCCTACAAGACCGTCAGCGTGGACACCCCCAAGGATCTGGCCCTTGTCAACACGATTTTAAAGGAGAAACAGCATGGCTGATGTAAAACTGCTGGATTGCACCCTGCGTGACGGCGGTTATATCAACGATTGGCACTGGGGCCTTGGCTCCGCCCGCCGCATCATCCAATCCCTGACCCGTGCCGGCACTGACATCGTCGAGGTCGGCTTCCTGCGCAATGTGGACGGCTACGACCCCGACGTCACCGTCTGCAACACCATCGAGGAGCTGAACCGCCTGCTGCCGCCGGAATCCCAGCGCGGCCACACCATCTACTCCGGCATGGCCATGCGCTCCAACTACGACATCTCGAAGCTCTCCCCCTATGACGGCCACGGCATCGAGATCATCCGCATCACCGCCCATGACTACGACATCCGCGACGGCATGGACTTTGCCCGCGAGGTCAAGGCCCGGGGCTACAAGCTGTCCATCAACCCCATCAACATTATGGGCTACGCCGACAAGGACCTGCTGTGGATCTTTGACCAGGTCAACGCTATCCACCCGTGGCAGTTCTCCATTGTGGATACCTTCGGCAGCATGCGCCGCCGGGATTTAGAGCGTATCGTCAGCCTCGCTGACCATAACCTGGCCCCCGATATCCGGCTGGGCCTGCATCTGCATGAGAACATGGCCCTCAGCTTCTGCCTGGCGCAGGAGTTTCTCGATAAGCCGCTGCTGCGGGACAAGACCGTGGACGGCAGCCTGAACGGCATGGGCCGCACCCCCGGCAACCTGCCCATCGAGCTGGTGGCCGACTACTGCAACGAAAACCTCAACACCCATTACGATCTGGATGAGATCATGGACGCCATCCAGGATCACATTGCCCCCATCAAGGGCGAAAGCGCCTGGGGCTATTCCCCGGCCTACTTCCTGTCCGCCCGGTTCAACCTGCACCGCAATTACGCCGAGCATTACCTCCACAAGGGCGACCTGACCAACCGGGACATCAACCATCTGCTGGCGGCCATCGACCCCGGCAAAAAGACCGCCTTCGACGCCGCCTACGCGGACAAGCTCTACACCGAGTACAAGAACCGCCGCATCGACGACGAAGCTGCCCTCGCCGCCCTGCACACTGCCTTTGCGGGCAAGCGGGTGCTGATCCTGGCCCCCGGTGCCACCCTGGCTGCCGAGGAAGGCCGCGCCGCTGTGGCGGCCGCCGATGCCGACGTGACCATTTCGGCCAACTTTGTGCCGGACTTTGTAAAGCCGGACTATGCGTTTTTCACCAACGCCAAGCGGTTTGACGAAAGCACCGCCTACCCCTGCCCGCTGATTCTGACCAGCAACCTGCGCGCTGCTGCCGATGCCACCGTCGTCAACTACGACCGGCTTTCCGGCACCGATGCCCAGGGCGGCAACAGTGTGCTGATGCTGCTGCGGCTGCTGCGCCTGTGCAATGCAGCTGAAGTGTTGCTGGCGGGCGCCGACGGCTACCGTCCCGGCACCGCCGCCTACGCGGACACGGGCCTGCACACCCATACGGGGCGCGGCGCCGCCTACAACGCCCAGCTGGCCGGGGCCATCCGCGCCGCCGGGCTGCCGGTGCGCTTCATCACCCCCAGCGAATACGAAAGGGCGTAATTTATGATCCGTTTACTGGTGCTGGACGTGGACGGCACACTGACCGACGGAGGCATTTACTACGATTCCACCGGCAACGAGCTGAAAAAGTTCGGCGTGAAAGACGGCGCCGGGCTGGTGCTGGCCCGTACCGCAGGCATCCGCGTGATGATCTGCACCGGGCGCGAGTGCGAAGCCGTCCGCCGCCGCGCTGCCGACCTGAAGATCACCGATATTTACCAGAACGTCCCCCACAAGGCGGACTTTTTGCAGAAATTTTTTGCCGAAAACGGCTATGCCCGCGAGGAGATCGCCTACTGCGGCGACGACCTGAACGACCTGGCTGCCATGGCGCTGTGCGGCTTTGTGGCCTGCCCGGCGGATGCCGCGCCCGAAGTAAAGGCCCGCGCCGACTACCAGTGTCCCCAGCGCGGCGGCGAAGGTGCCGTTCGCGGTGCGGTCGAGCACATCCTGCGCACCGACGGCCGCTGGCACGATGCCGTTAAAGCGGCGTTTCACGTAGACGTGTAATTTCGGCCACCCTTTAAGAAGCCCCCTTGTGCAAAGGGAGGCTCTCTCATCTCTACGATCCGGAGGCCCCCATGCCCCAACCCAACACCAAAACCAAATACCGCCCGCTCCCGGCCGCGCTCCTTACGCTGGTGGTCCTGCTGGCATCTACCCTGCTCATCTGGCTGGCCGTCGTGCGCCCCCAGCTGGGCAAGGGCCGTACCGAGACCCTTTGCGATAACTTCGACCGCTCGGAGCTGCTGGCAGACGGCGACACCGCCGCCCAGGTCTTTACCTACGACAAGGCGCTCTACACCATCGGGCTGGAGTTCTACCTGCCCGGCGCCCAGCCGCAGGGTGAACTGGAAGTGGTCCTGTCCGACGCCGACACCGGCGAGGAACTGGCCCGCTCCACCGGCGTGATGCAAAACATCATCCCGGACCAGTACACCACCCTGGGGCTGGATCCCGTCGTGCCCGCCCAGGAGGGCCGCCGCTACCGGCTGTCCGTCACGGCGCACTATACCTCGGATGCAGTCCTTGCCATCGGCCACAGCAACGGCGTCGCCCTCTGGAAAGAGCAGATGACCCTGAACGGCGAGCCGGTGGACGGCACTTTAGCCATGCAGGTGACCTACCAGCGCATGGGCGGCTACCTGACGCGGTTCTTTTTGCTGGCGGGCGGCGCGGCCGCGCTGCTGGCGGCCTTTGCCGTGTATGCCTGCCTCAGCCGCAAAGTATCGCTGCACCGCCTTGTTTTTGTACTGGTGCTGGGCTTTGGCCTCATCTACTCGGTCATTCTGCCGCCCTACGCCGCACCGGATGAAAAGTACCACATCAACCAAAGCTTTACCTTAGCCACCAAGTGGGCCAATAGGATCTCCCACAATGACTGGCAGATGGGCAAAGTGCCCACCACCACCAGTTTCCGCCGGGAGACCGACACCGACGAGCTTTTGCAGGACGAAAATACCACTGTCTTCACCTGGCAGGAGTTCACCGACACGCTGTTCACCACCACCGACGCCCCCTACACCAGTCATCAGGAATACCACGAGCTGCAGACTGACCAGAACCCGCTGTTGTATCTGGCCAGCGGCGGTGCGGTGTTCCTTGCGTATCTTTTGCACTTGGGCTTTACCCCGGCGCTGGCGCTGGGGCGGCTGGCAAACCTTATCGTGTTTGCGTTGCTGGCGGCCTTCGCCGTCAAGGCCGCACCCTGCGGCAAGCGCATCTTTACTGCGGCGGCCCTGCTGCCCATGACGCTGCACCTCGCCGCCAGCTTCAGCCGCGACGCTGTGCTGCTGGGGCTGTGCTTCGGCTTTACGGCCTTATTGCTGGATGCCGTCTACGGCCAGCCCACGCCGAAACGCATGGCCGCACTGGCCGTCGCCGGCATTTTGCTGGCCCCGGGCAAGATGGTCTATCTGCCCCTGGCCGCGCTGTTTGTGCTGGTCCCCGCCGCCGCGCTGGGCCACCACGCCAAAGCGAAAAAGCTGGGCTACCTGGCCGCCTGCCTGGCGCTGGCGCTGGTGTTGAACACCGGCACCCTCACCGGTGCCCTCGGCTCCCCCGTCGCTGACAACGCGACAGCTGTCACCGAGGAAACCACCGACGACGCCCGCAGCGCCAAAAACGCCCCGGCTGAGCCGGACGCCGCCTACGAGGAAACCATTTGCGCTGACAATACGATGGAAAACTACGTGCGGCGGTTATACTATTACACAGCGGACACCCGCGACCCCGCCCAGAGCGAGGTGGACTTCTGGGTGCAGGCTCTGCGCGAGAAGGATGTGACCCCCGCCGTGCTGGAACAGAGCTTCCTTTTTGCAGCGGATAAGGCCAACACCTACACGGACGCGCAGGCGTTCTATACCGAGGCATCGCTCGTGCTGTTTGGCACCGATGTGACGGTGGGTAATGCAGATGCCTACCTGCCCTATTTTGCTGAGGGCGGCGCGGTGCAGGCGTACAAGCAGCTGTTCAGCCTGCCCAGCTGTCAGGAGCAGTTTGCCGGGCTGGGCGTTGAGGTCGGCACGATGGATGACCGCATCCCGCTTGACCGCACGGCGCTTGCGGAGCAGGTCGAGGCGGCCCGCGCCACCCGCGCTACCCAAAGCACGGTGGATGCGGGCGACAAGGAGACCTATACGCCGGGATATATCCTGCGGCACCCGGCAGCCACGGCGCTGCTGTTTGTGCGCAGTGTCGTCAAAAATGGGGATCACTATATCCGCACGCTGGTCGGCGGCAGCCTGAGCTATTACACGGTGGAGCTGGCCTGGGGCTGGGTCGCTGTGCTGTATCTGCTGCTGGCCTACGCAGCCCTGCCAGTGCAGGGCGCAAAGCAGCTGCTCACGGGCAGGGCCCGGGGCTGGTGCTGCGCAGCGGCGGCGCTCTGTTGCCTGCTGACGGTGGCGGGCTGTCTGCTCTGGACACCGATCCGCTATGAAACGCTGTACGGCTTGCAGGGACGGTACTTTTTGCCGATCCTGCCGCTGCTGCTGTTGGCCTGCCTGCCCCGCCGCTTGGCCACGGTGCCCGATGAGGGCGCCGCGCAGGACAAGCTGACGATTGCGATCACGCTTGTACAGGCGGGCGTGGCGGTGAATAGTATGCTGGCGGTTATTGCAAGGTGAAGCCTTGCAAATAAAAAAAGCCGCGCCTTGCGGCACGGCAAAAACTCCATATTATTTATTATCTACAATTTTGAAAAGGCCAACTGTAATGGTTATTTGCTTCTTCTCAACCCAATACCTCCCCACCCCCGGCGGGGTCGAGCGGTACACATGGAATCTGGCGCGGCGGTGCGTTGCTGCCGGTCACAGGGCGCTTGTTGTTACGGCGGCGCTGCCGGGCCTGCCCGCGCGGCAGACCGATGCCGACGGCATCGAGATTTTCCGTCTGCCGTCCTGGCCGGTCATGGGCGGGCGCTTTCCGGTGCTGAAGCCCTTTGCCCCCGCTGATGCGCTGTGGGCGCAGGACATTGACTTTGCGGTCATCCAGACCCGCATGTACCCCCAGAGCATCTGGGCTGCGCACCAGTGCAGGCGGCGCGGCATCCCGGCGCTGGTCATCGACCACTCCACCGGCTATATGATGCACGGCGGGCTGACCGGGGCGCTGGGCCGGATGTATGAGCATCTTGCCTGCGGCAGCATCCGCCGCTGCGGGTTCCCCTTCTACGGCGTCTCCGGCGATGTCTGCAGCTGGCTGCGCACCTTCGGCATCACCGCCGCTGGCCGCCTGCCCAACGCCGTGGACCCGGCGGAACTAGCCCAACTGGCCAGCGACCACCCCCGCGACTTCCGGGCAGAATTCGATCTCGCCCCTGCCACCCCCATCATAGCCTTTGTGGGGCGGCTCATCCCCGAAAAAGGCGCGGCCAAGCTGACCGAAGCCGTGCGGCAGCTAAACCAAAACGGCACGTTCTGCGCCCTTTTCATCGCCGGCACCGGCCCCGAGGAAAACGCCCTCATCTACGCGCTGGGTGCCCTGCCCCACCCGCAGATCGTCCAGCTGTTAACGCAAGCCAGTTGCTATTGCCTGCCGACGGAGTACGCCGAGGGCTTTCCCACCACGTTATTAGAAGCCGCCGCCTGCCGCTGCCCCATCGTCACCACCCACACGGCGGGCACCGGCGAGCTGCTGCCCGATGGGACCTACGCTGCCTACTTGGAAAGCACCGCCCCCGCCGCGCTGGCCGCGGCCCTGCAGGCGGTCCTGGCAGATCCCGACGCCGCCCGCACCCGGGCCGACGCCGCTTACACCAACCTGTGCGCCCACTTTACATGGCAGGCCGTCTTTGCTACAATGGAGAAAACCGCGGCCCAAGCAGCCAAAAGGAGCTAAGATGTCTAAATTACTCATCGTCATCCCCGCTTATAATGAGGAAGAAAGCATCGTTTCCGTGGTCGAGGAGCTGACCACCCACTACCCCCAGTACGATTATGTCGTTGTCAACGATGGCAGCCGCGACAAGACCGCCGCCGTCTGCCGCGCCCACGGCTACCGGCTCATCGATCTGCCGGTCAACCTGGGGCTGGCGGGCGCGTTCCAGACCGGCCTGCGCTATGCGGCCGAGAACGACTACGACTGCGCCATGCAGCTGGACGCCGACGGCCAGCATAAGCCGGAGTTCATTGCCCCCATGCTGGAGGCGCTGGAGGAGGGCAACGACATCGTCATCGGCAGCCGGTTCCTTACCGTGAAAAAGCCCAAGACCCTGCGCATGCTGGGCAGCTACATCATCAGCTGGTCCATCCGGCTCACCACCGGCCGCGCCATCTGCGACCCCACCAGCGGCATGCGGATGTTCAACCGCCGCCTGATGCAGGAGTTTGCCCAAAACCTGAACTACGGTCCCGAGCCGGACACCATCAGCTACCTGATCAAAAACGGTGCCAAAGTCAAGGAAGTGCAGGTGGAAATGGGCGAGCGCACCGCCGGCCAAAGCTACCTGACGTTCTGGCGCAGCGTGCAGTATATGGTCAAAATGTCCATCTCCATCTTGCTGATCCAGTGGTTCCGCAAGCGCGACACCGCGACCCCGTATCCCGAAAGGAGCCTGTAAAAATGTTCGACCAAACGCTTATCCGCATCTGCCTGATCTTCGGCAGCCTGGTCACAGCGTGGTACATCCTGCGCCGCGTGCGCCAGGCAAAAGTCCAGATCGAGGATACGATCTTCTGGCTGCTGTTCAGCGCCGCTTTGCTGATTTTGGCCATCTTCCCCGGCATCGCCTACTGGGCCGCCAACCTGCTGGGCTTCATGAGCCCCATCAACTTTGTGTATGTGGTCATCATCTTTTTGCTGCTGGCCAAGCAGTTCTTCATGTCCATCCGCCTCAGCCAGCTGGACAGCAAAGTCCGCATCCTGACCGAGCAGGTCGCCCTCAACGAGGAAAAAGTCGAGCGGGAAAAATTAGATTTGTAATACAACCGCATTTATGCTATAATGTATTATTAGACAACACGAAGAAAGAAGGTTTCAGCCATGGCTTATACCCCGAAACTGACCTATAAAGGCCGCCCGCTGGTGCGCTGCGGCAACGATATCTACTACGGCTCGATGAGCGATCCCTACGTAGTGTACCTGCAGGTGCTCAGCACCACCAAAGAGAACGGCGTCGACGTGGCCGATAAGGTCCACATCGTCCTGCTTTCCACAGACGACACCAAGCCCCTGCCGGAGCGCATCGTCCGCCAGGCCAACAAGGTGGGCCTGTACAACGCCCTGTCCTTCGGTGACATCATGCTGCAGGGCGCACTGCAGAAAAAGTAATTTTTCACCATACCAACAACAAAAGAGCCTGTCTCCTTCCCCGAGACAGGCTCTTTTCTTATCCTGCAACAGCTCAGTAGATCGGCCAGCCGTGCAGATACTGCCAGGTATACACCACGCTCACCATCAGGCCGAACACCGAGGGCAGCGCCATCTTGAAATAGGTGCGGTACAGATGATCGAGATCAAAAATAGAATCCATTGGTTTTTCCTCCACTTTCGTCCCTATTATAAGGGTTTTGCTTGCATTTGTTTGTGACATATGGCACAATAAAGAAAAATAAGAGGGGATAGTATGCAAGAAATTCATGATGAAAAACGAATAGAGTCTATTTTAAGGCAGGAAAGTAAGCACTTTCAAAA